>Ga0247774_1000034_pt1 | contig 58087 bp, 59 predicted proteins | sample UWRJL001104B6_FD_179933 | JGI IMG/M metagenome (GOLD analysis project Ga0247774, IMG submission 179933) | Plant litter microbial communities from Arlington Agricultural Research Station in Wisconsin, United States - UWRJ-L001-104B-6 | ecosystem: Environmental > Terrestrial > Plant litter >...
TCGACTGTCCTGCATCAGAGTCATTGGGTACATTTGTCATTCATACGAGGCCTCTCCTCCCCAACTCGGATGGCCAAGGACTTCATTTCGCTTTGTGCGAGGGTGCGTGACAGGAAGCCCACCAGTTAGATCTTGTTCAGAGGTGAATACATGAATGCGGGTGGACTTTCGGAGGTCAAGTACACGCAGTTAAGTACTCTCACTTCGCCTCTAGATATGATATCACCTGGGAATTGAAGGAGATTTCATCGAGAAACAAAGCCCATTGCCTGGTAACTAGCAACGGAGCTAAGCTACAAATACAGAAGAGCTACCGCCAAAACAGGTTGAAATGGCTGCCTAGTGACATTCTACAGCTCCAATCGATACGTAGCAACCTCAAAAGGTCGTAGCTCAACGGCAAACGTGCCATTCTTTTCGAGGTCTAACTCTTCACAATCATCCTCGAGGATGTTAGACTTGAATACCTTCTTCACCTTGAGCGACGACGCAGTCTCGATGACCCCTCTACTGCGACTGCCTAAGGCTTCATAGATGCGCAGCACGATGCTTCGGCCCTTGCGGACTGGGAGATCGCCACGGCTGACATCTTCATCGTCCTCTCCGCGCTTGATTGTGTCGAGAACGAGGGACTCGTCGCCGGTGAGGGCAACAGGGATCCACGAGAGTGAGTCGACCACCGCCTTGTCTGGCGAGTACGAGCACGTCTGCATAGGGTTGTTGAATTCGTAGGCCGTGCGTACCGTGGCCGGACCCACGGTACCTTTATGAGGGAAGATGGCCCATCGAATGGTGTGGGTGCCCATGTCGGCATGAGCGTCGGGTGCCTTTGGTGATCGGAGCAGAGACAGGCGCATGAGATTCCCGCAAGTTGAGAAGCCGTATTTGCTGTCGTTCAGAACCGACACGCCGTAAGCGGGTTCAGACAAGTCAGCCCAGCGGTGGCAGCAGACCTCAAACTTGGCCATGTCCCAAGTCGTGTTGTAGTGGGTTGGGCGGCGAGTAACGCCAAATGCAGTTTCGTACGATGCCTCGGTATTGCGCACCTCTACCGGGAACTCGACCTTGAGGAACTTCATCGTCTCATGCCAATCAACATCGGCGCGACACTCGACGAAGGACTTGGTGCCTCCGATGGCGGCTCCCAGACTGATGGTGGACTTGAGCCAGCTCTTGTCGCTGATCTTGATTTTGGTGACAACGCTGCACAAATGAGGACGATCTTCGCTAATCTCCGTGTCGCCGCACGAGAGCACCTTGCCCGTATCAAGATGATAAACCTCGACATCCCACGCCTGCCAGTAAAGTGGCTTGTCATCGAAGATGAGGAACTGGTTCGCCTTCTTCCCCTTCTCAATCACCTCGCGTCCGTTCTTTCGATCAAAGAGGGAGGTGATGACGCCCTTCTCCACTATGACTCGAAGGAGGTCATTTTGCAGCACGAACACGCCGGAAGACACCTGCTCAACAGTAACGCGAGGTCCTGCGTACGAGATGCCGAGGGGCTTGACTGGTACCAGTGTCCCGCTACCTTCGGCAATCCCAACTCCGTCCTTGAGCTGAACAATCTCGTGGCGAGACCAGGGAAGCGTGTTGATTGCGACTGTTGGAGAAGACTTGCAGCCGGGCTCGGAGGAAGCAAGAAGAACCTTGAAAATATCACGGAATATCTTCTTTCCCGTCGAGAACACCTTCTCATAGAGCTACGTGCAATGTTAGCTGAGTGATATGGCAGCATACTGGTAATATGGGCTGGGAGATTACCTCATCCGAATCGTCGTAGCACATTTCGATCGAACTACCAGGAAGACAATCATGAAACTGGCATAGAAGGACAGCCTCCCACATGTCATCGATGTCCTTCTTGGGGTACTTGTACGCTTTGTGGTAGAGCGAGACTCGCGTGGCAAGCATCTCAATGTCCCGAAGCATGTCCTCACCCCTTCGGTTGTTCCTCTTGTTGTTCGCTTGCGTCGTGTAAGTGCCCCGATGCAGCTCGAAGTACAGCTCGCCATACCATGTTACAAGCTTGTCAGCCTTGGCTTCGACCTTGTCGAAGAAATGATCCACAGTCTTGCCCATGTGAATTCGGGGAAGTTCAGTCTTGCCGAGACTCAAGTTGTCCGTCAGAGCACGGCATCTTCGGAGCTTTTCCAGGTGCTCCCATAGAGGGCCACCACCTCCATCTCCTCTGCCGAAGACGAGAAGTGAGGTGCTGTCCTGATCCAACGACTTGTGACGGCTCATGCTTCGCCTCACATCGCCCAAGTGCGCATCGGCCGTGTACGTCTCCGATGGTGGCATGTGGCAGATAACCTGACTGCCGTCCAAGGAAACCCAGTTGAAGGTTGTGTGAGGGAACTTGTTGATGTTGTTCCAGCTGAGCTTTTGCGTCAGGAATCGGTTCATGCCGGCAAGGCGGCAAAGTTGCGGCAGCTGGCTCGAGTAACCGAAAGTGTCGGGAAGCCAAAATGTCTTGCATCGCTTGCCAAAGTTGCTTTCGAAGAAGCGCTGGCCGTACAAGAATTGGCGAGCCAGGGATTCGCCGCTCGGCATGTTCGTGTCGTGCTCGACCCAGCTGCCGCCAATGGGGTGAAACTGGCCATCCTTTACCTTTCCCTTGATACGATTGAAGACGTAGGGGTAGTACTTCTTCAGCCATTTGTACTGCTGAGCCTGCGAACAGGCGAAGTGCAGCTCTGGGTAGCGGTCCATTAGGTCACACTGATTGGACCAAGATCTGGCAACCTTTCGTTTGGTCTCGGCCCAGGGCCAGAGCCAGCAGGTGTCGATGTGGCAATGGCCGATGCCATAAACATCGACTTCAAGGCCGCTGCCGTACACCTTGTGTGAGTTCACCTGAGATCCGAGGCATTCCTGGGCGATTTTTCTGCATTCGACGATGGACTCCCGAGATCCTGCCTCGAACGTGTTCATAATCCTCGTTGCCACATCCAAAGCCTTGTGCTTGGCAGGAGAGTCGTCAGGAAGCTCTCTGGCAACATCTCCAATGATCCAGAAGTCGATAAAAAGCCCTCTTGCTTCGAGATCGACAGCAACGATATCGGCCTTGGTGAGGCGAAACGTTTTGTCGGGATCTGGCGGTTGGATCGAATCGCCTCCTGGTGCACAGCCAAACATACCATTGCATGCCATTTCGACGTAAAATGTGTGAGCTTTCCCGTCGCGGAATGACTTGGGCAGAATCCATTCCGTTCGATCTCCACCTCCAGTGAGGCCCTGGAGCGGATTCCCATCCTCGGTCCAAATCATGCCTTCATTGTTGGCATCCCAGTGAAACTCCAGGTGTTTCTTCTCCAGAAGTTCTCCGGGGATCTTAAGCTCGATCTTGAACCAGTGCGTGGACCAGGCCGGCCCGAACGAGCGTCCCACTGACGTCTCTTCGAACGATTGCTTGGCGGCCACGGCGAACGTTGGCCGAGTCAGGTCATCAGCATGCCAAACCGAGAGCTTGACGTGGGGGTGCCCAGAGGCTACCCCTTCGTTCATCATCCTAGAAGGAAAGTTAATAACGCTGGGTATTGGAGATCTGGCGGCTCGGATCAGGGAAGAAAGCGTACGAGAGTAGATTCTGGGATTCATATTGGCCCTTGCTTGTAAATTGTTGAAGTCGATCACGATATAGGTTTGTGATCCTCGCACCGACCGGCTTGGAAGCCAGAACGGGATACGACGAGCTCGTACTATCGTTTCCGCCGCCCATTGTTGCGCTGTCTAGAAGAAAAGATTACGGTGAGGTCGTTGTGCGGGGTAGGGTGTTGAATGGGTAGGATGCGGGACTAGAAGATGTGTTTGAATAAATGTATGCAGAGTACGGAGGTATGCAAGATCTTCATTGCATCTGCGAACCCCACAGTGCAACTGGTGTTAGTGGGGCGACAGAACTTTAGGTTTCGTAAATTCGCAGCAGCAACATCCGCCCGGAGCAAGCATACGGGTAGTCCCTCTTTTCTCCTAGGTCTGGTACATCTCTTCAAGGGTGGTCGGAGAACTTTCGTCTTTAGGCGGAAGCCCCTACCAATACGGAGATTTAGGAAGGTGTCTGGTGCTCACAAGATCAAGCAGTCGCGCCGACACTATAGGAACACCAGCAAGATGTGGAACAATTACGTACCACTTCGGGGATAGGAGGGGGGGGTAACTTCATTAGAGGTGCGAACAGAGTCAAGCCAGCCAAGTTCAGGTTCTTTGACAACTTGGGCTAAAGTAGGTGCGCTGCAGGTACCTATCTGGGGGTGAGAGGCGACAATTTTCAGAACATTCTCCGAGGTTATAGTGAGTCTAGGCGACGACCGCTGTGACATTCCAGTGTCTGATATGTGGACGAACCCCATTAGTATCACGGGATTTTCTTGTTTGTCTATGGACACATGCGACAGTCACGTTGCAGCTCATCGGGCCGTCAGTTCGAATTTGGAAGGGATGTCGGAGCCGTGTACTGACTGTTTGGTAGGCCGACAGCGCACAAGTGGACCTAGACGGCCAAACTAAGCGACAGCGCACCGATTGCACATGTCAGGGGAAGATCGAATATCAAGCAATGTTTCCCGATTTGCTTCAAATTCGTCTCCTCTTCGACAAATATCTCTATGAGTCTGACACACCTGCTCCGGAGCTAGGAATAGTCGGAATACAATCAAGCCTTCCTTTGATTCTGCCAGCTCAATGGTTGAAGCCGGAGTCCTTTCGGTCGAACACTTTTGACCGTACGTGGTCCAAGGCCACTTCCTTTGAATAGCATCAAGGGTCGCACCACCTTGGAAGCGGCCACATCTTATGCTAGCAATTCGCAGTTATGCAGTACTAGTACAGCTAAACAGACACCTGATGACCACCACACCACTCACTACTCGTCGTCTCCAGTTAGCCCCTTAATCACGTCCTCAACCATGGCAATTAGCTCGTCAATGTCCGGTCGCTCCGCCGGCTCAACTTTCAAACATCGCCTGACCACCTCCTTGATGGTCTCGCTAATCTTTAGCTGATCAGGCGAGGCACTACTACCACCGCCTCCACCGCCGCTGTCGACTCCCTTACCCTTGATGCTCGAGTTGGTGCCTGCCCGACGGATGCCGCCGCCCGTCTGCCCCGGCCCTTCGTCGGGGAAGCGCCAGTCCCCGCCCTGAACGCAAAGACTAAGCGTGCCGCCCGTCTCGTCGGAACGCATCTCAAATGGTGACTTGCCCACGAGACAGGCGAACAAGGTACACCCCATGGACCAGATGTCCACCTTTGTGTCGATGACGAAGCCGGTCTGCACGTCGAAAAGCTCAGGGGCGCGGTACGGCATGGTAGAGTGCTCGGCGGCCGTGTCCTGGGTCGCGATGGCGAGGGTGGCCGACGTGATGGGAAGAGGGGAGGCCGCGACGGAGCCGAGATCCATGAGGATTGGGGCCGAGCCTGTGTCGTCGATCATGATATTTCCTGTTATGGGCGGCTCGGCGGTTAGCTTGATCTCAGATAAAAGGTGGGCAAATGAACAGATGGAAAGGGGCGCCCTCCCATACCTGGCTTGATATCCCGATGAGCGTAGCTCTTGATGCCGCCTTCACCAACCGGTCCTTCACCCTCCAACAGGCCCCTCTCCTGCTCCCTCTCCTCGTCCTCTTCGTTGACCTTCGAAAGCGTAGCAACTCTCTTACCACCCCTTTTCCGCCTCCCACCTCCTCCTGGCTCTGTATCCCCGTCACCCATCTCCATCCTCTCCATGCCGACGGGCGCGCCCTTGTACTGGTGCATCGACTTGAGGGCCCGACACACGCCCAGGAACAGAACCATGAGCTTGCGCTCGGGAAAGCGGGTGCCGTTGACAAGATTCGCGTTGATCATGTCCTGCAGGTTCCCGCGCTTGTAGAAGGGCAGCAAGACGTACACTGTCTTGGACTGCTCGTCGGCGCCCCGCTCGGTCGCAACGGCATGATCTATGCTGTGGATTATCCCTGGGACGTGGCCGAAGATCCGGTAAGCTTCCACCTCCTTCATGGCCTGCGCGACCGACTCGGCGCCGAAGGGGCATCGGATCTTCTTGAGGGCAAACGTTTCCGACGTGGTCGTGTCTTGAACGAGGTAGACGTAGGAGAAGCCGCCCTGTTTCCCGAAAGATGGTTCCCATTAGCAAGCTCGGCCACTAGGGTGCCTCGGCGAAGCGCAGGAGCATTGCGCCAGACTAGGGTGGAGGCCGAGGCCAGGACTGCGATCAGTTAAGAACGTACCTCGCCGAGAAGCCGGAGGATCTTGAAGCTCCGACTGTTAATCTTGAGGGTCGGCGACCCGGGGAAGCAGTTCAGGCAGTTGCCCAGGCTGTAGAACAGATCAAGGATTACTTGCGCCATGGTAATGACTGCCGTTTCGTATCGTTCCAGGATGAATTAGCTGCCTCAGGCGCGAGCTATAGATGGACCATGACCCGAAACGACCTGAATTCTCGATAAATCGCCAAAATGACGAGAGGAACAAACGTCGATTCCTCTGAGCTGGCCGCGTCGACAGCTCGCCAATAGCTTCCCTCGGCCCGTTGGTCGTCTCTTGTCAATACGGCGCTGCTTACCCGGTTTGAACCACGAGACTTGTTCCACGCTTTTGCTTAATCGATTAGTGCTGCTTGCGTGGGTTTCTCCGAATTGGGATCTAGAATCATCGGTTGTTCCAATCGGTCGATGTCAGAAAATTAAAATGGCTTGCGTTGCTGCGACTCAGCCTCTTGCGGCAGCCCAGCTTTGCTGCACCAATCCGCGACATCATACTTGGGTACAGTGGGGTGTATGTCAGAACCTCATTAGCTGGTGAGAAAACCACTAGGGTTGCGGTACATAATTTAGGGTTCGGGTACTCTCTGTCACGGCTCAACCACACAGGGGTTGGCCTGCAAGGTGCTGGCCCTTCGCTCTGCAGGCGAAGCTCCTCGTATTCTTGTCCCTGGGTAGCAGGGCAGGGCAGGTAGGTAGACTCAGGTTGGGCGAGAAGATCCATGCTTATTCGAGATTAGGCTGGGTCCCGCATTCGAATCCCGGTCGTATGGCTTTTGCTCATTTCTCAAATCGATAAGCTTGAGAAGCTTCTTAGCTCTAATACCTTAGAGTCACAGCTTGCAAAAGACGAGAGGCAAGGTCCATGTCTGTGGTGGTCTATTACAATTTATTATTAAATTACACCTGGCCCCAAAGCTACTTTCCAAGTTCCAGCTTGGGGCACGCAGATAGCTCGCGGCGAAGAGCCAAACACAATCGGTTGTCCCAGAACCATGAGACCTCTTCTAGGCCGAGAGAAGCATAAAACAGTGGTATCATTGCTAACAAATGCCGTCTCCGTATCAACAGGACGAAACGCAACCTATAGCCAGCCGGTGCCCAATTCTAATAATAGCCCAACACAGTTGCACCACACCCGCATGTCGTAGTCAAAGTAGAAGAATCAATATCATGATAGCGATTGACCGATTCGCATCTCCATGATGTCGTCGGCGAAGCCCATCACGCCGGAGGAAGGGAGGCATCGTCTCGTTTGGTGGTTTCGTCATCATAATATCCTGAAATTAGAATGCGTCCTCGAATGGGCAGTCGACACTGTCATGCCCATCTCGCTCGCAAATTGCACACCATTTGGTCTCGTCAATGACTCCGCTATCCTTGCCAGCAACTGGTCCAGATTCCATTGGATTCGGGAGGATCTTGACGGGTGCTGGAGGGGCATTCTTGGCCTTGACCGGAGACAGGGGTGCCGGTGTAACGGCCACGTCGTTGGGGGGCGTGAGAGGCTTGAGGGCCTCGCTGACGGTGTCCTTGCTCAGTTGGGGTGCTGCTTCGCCGTTGGGTTTGGGACCGTCAGATCCGAACATGTTCGTACAAGTCAGAATGTCGTGGCCACCCGTTTCGCAGATTTCGCACCAGAGAGTGCTGGTCTCCGTGGCGGTCGAGTATGTGTCGCTTTCGGGCATCGTGTCGAGCGTACGCCCTCGCTTGTGCCCCGCTTCCGGGGACCGCGGCTCCTGGGCTCGGGCGAGGATGACGGTGTCACGAGAATCACGAAGAGACGACCGCCTGGCGCTGCCGATAGTCATGGAGCTTTGCCTGTGACCAGAGGTCCCTCCCTTCCGCAACATCTCGATCTCGCGCTCAAGCTCCGCCTCGCGGCCATTCTTGTCTTCCAAAACGCTCCGCAGCTCTGCAAGCTGTCGTTCAAGCTGGCCCCGGCCGTCTCCCGAATCAGAATGCATTTTGCCCGAGTCGGTCGGCCCGGAGTCCCGGCTGAGCGAGTGAATAATGGCCTTCAGGCCTCGGATCTCGTCCTCCTTTTGCTCCAGCTCCTTCGAACCGCCCGATTTGTCCAAGCTTCCGTTGGGAGTTAAGTTGAGAGCGGCAGAGCCAGCCTTTTCCCTTTCACGTCTCAGCTCGGATCGAGTCCGCTCCACCTCGCCGCGCAGAAACTCAACTTCTCCACGAGCTTCAGCCTCGCCACGGCGAGCGTCTTCCAAGCCCTCCTCAAGCTCCTGGACTAGCTCCTCAAGCTGCTTCAACTGGCTGGCCACCGAATCGACATCCTCAAGCCTCGACGATAGCTCCTGGAGTTCCTGCACCATTTCTTTCTTCTGAGTTTCGTATACGCGCACAGTCTCGGTGCTAGCCATCTCGAGAGCGTCGATGGTGCTTCGAAAATCGGCTCTGTGGGCGTCGAACTCAGATGTGAGCATCGCGATCTTCTCGTTTTTCTCCCGAAGCATTGCCCGGAGCTGCGATGCATCCTTATCTTCGATGCTGCCGCGTCTCAGCCGGAGGCCTTCTGGGTATTCCATCAGACTCTGAACCTCCGCCAGGCTGCTTTCCATCTCGGCAAGAGTAGAGGCTTGCTCTTTCAGTTGCCGGTCACGGTCCTCCAGCAAGTTTCGCAACCGGTCGACTTCGTCGTCATTATTCGCCCTCGAGGACGGCCGCATCTTCATGCCGAACGACGAGACAGATCCGACACTACCGTTGGTCTTTGTTCGCTTCAGGGCAGTTGGCGTGGTGTCGTCTTCATCGAAGCCGGTCCTCTGGCTCAAGGCTGACGCGCTGCGAGGTCCCACGCTAGGTTTCCTATCCATTCTGGTCGCCACCTTTTTGCTGGGGTCGCCGGCGGTGCCACGAACGCTTTGGGTAAACCGGTTGACTGTGGGACTGACATAACGACCGGGAACCTTTGCTGGCGCGGCCATGGGCGGCCGCGACGCTGGTGTCATCTGCAGCCTTCGTACAGGCGATTCTGGTCGAGGCAGCGACACCCTTGGGGGTCGCCTGCCCTGAGGACTCGGGGCCCTGCCAGGGCCGACCGATTGGCTGAACTTGGGAAGCGAAGGAGTAGGCGGGGTGTAGTTCGTCGAATTTTGTGTTCCAGCCTTTAGGCCACCAGGTGTTGGTGTTGTTGGGGAATCCCGTCGAGCGGCCTTGGAGATAGGCAAAAAGATGCCGGCGCCGGATACCGCAGTTGTGAAATAGGATACGCTGGAATCGTGTTAGTAGTGTAGCAGGGGAGCCCGCAGCAGATATTATTTGCATACCCATCCACGTCGCCGCTGTTCTTCCCCCGAGATGCGAAGTCAGGGTGCAGCTCTACTCCGGCAAATACGCCTTTCTTGCCTTCAACGGAACCAACAAAGCGGACGACACCGTGCATATTTCCAGGCACGTCGACCGTATCGCCAACAGCGAACTCATCGACAGCCAGCTTCCCGGGGGTTAAGGGAGCCATGGTGGATTCGTTTAGGACGGATTCGAGGGCATACGACTCGCTAACATCTGGAATGGACGCGAGCGACGACTGCGTGAGCGTCGCTAACGAAGCCTTACGCGAAAGCGCCGGCGCAAGTCGAGTTTGCGATGAGTAGAGAGCGTTTAGGTTGGGTGTTGATGCGGTAACGATGCCCGATGGCCCGAAGCTCGACGATTTCCGGAGGCTACGCGACAATTTGGATTGCTGGCGAAGGGCGGTTTTAGAAGGGGAAAGGGATGAGGTTGTTGAAGTTGTAATTGTGGTCATTTTCCCTAATGCGCAGGGGCGTAAGGGCCTCCTGCAGGCGCGACGCCGGCACAACAGTAACCAAGGTGCAAGGGTGCAAAGTGGTTGGGCGCCACACTGGACTGCTAGGAGTGCTGCTTGCTGTTGCTGTGTGTCCGATCCGTAGAAAATGCGTGCCGAGCCAGGCAACCAGGTTGGCCTGTGCCACGGGGACCTGACTTGTGGCACCGACAGCCCAACACCCACCAGCGCACTGAGGTTAGCGTTGTGGTCTCAAGGTGGTGGGCGTGCTTGGTAATGGTTGCCACCGGTTGGCTCGTGGACCTTTCCGCTCTGCAGTTGCCGGATCAGTCGTCCAGTGGGGCTGCTGGCTCCTAATTTTCGTTGTCTCGGCGGTCGGAGTCTCTAATTTCTCCCGGATGGCTTGGCGATTGACCCAGATTTGTGTGTTTCATTTGTTTACCTGGAGCACTGGACGGTTCATCCGTCGCCGTATCGGAATAATAGCAGTGTTTTCGTACCCCACGCTCCTCTGCGGATCGCGTGCGTTGGCTAATGTGGACTCTGTCGGGTGTGTTTGTCGACGCGGTCACGTCTAAACACGACTTATTAGGGTACAGGAAACAAAATCAACAAAGTTCTTCGTACTTCGTAAGTGCTCGTAGGTAAGGTAACTGATGGCTGATGGTGTCCACGGCCGTTGGGTCAGTCTTGTGCCTTTACGGATCGGCGACCGTATCGAGGGCCGTAGCCTGCAATCCGTTATTTTCCAGGTAATAAAGAAGATCAGATGGAAGCTGTCTAAAAGACGGGTATTCCCTGTTTCATCGTGTCCCGAGAACTCGGAATGACTACCCAAAAACCAGGTGAAACAAAAGTTGCTTGAAAGAGTCGTGACGATCGAAGAGAGGTGGGCGGACAAGCTTTTAAGAGGAGCTGGAAGCCCACAAAGGAATACAAAATGGAGAAACAAAGGCCTGGCAAGCAATGGGCATTGACAGCATGCCACGACTGTCGACCGCCGACGCACCTCAAACAGCACGAGCTGACCTGATCATCCGGCTGGCTGCTCCTGCAGAAGCTTGCGCGCTTCGCGAGCGGCAGGACTGAAGAACAGCGGTTCCAAGCTTAAATTGTCCACTGACATACAGAGGTACGTACTGTTCTCAGGCTTCTGTTACTCTGGAGCACGGTCCCCAATGCTCCCTTATTCCGTCTGCAATCTTCACGTCCGAGAGTTCATCAACGCAAATGGCAATTTCTTCCTCCAACGAAGCAATCAGCTTCGTCAGAAACATGGCGAGTAATAAGGGAATAGTTAAAACGGTTCTCATCTTCGTACGTAGTAATACTGAATTTAGAATGATATGTTCCACATATTGATGTCTAAAGGGCCGGCTGCTTGGCTCTCAAACTACTCTACACATGCACTTGCAGTAGCTTAGCTGAGAATCTCAAATCACCGCACACGGCGAGGAGAGCGAGACGTGACTCTCAATGCATCTGAGACACGAAATCCTCGCTTCTGTTTAATTCCTGCAGGAGAATATAATTGCTTGACTTCATATTTAGGCAAAGGGTCTATTTGCATGGAGCCTTAGCAAAGAAGAAACAAACATCAACGACAGTTCCCAGTTCGAACAAATCGTCACATCGAAGCTGTTGACTTGTTGTCTCGGTGCCATTCGGCGGTGTGCCGTTGTAACGCTCATTTCCTTGCCACAGCCTAGCGCACCGCTAGCGTCCTGGGCGGTCATCCGTGTCCCGTATGCAGGTGCGTTGCCATTGCAGCCGGGGAGAGGGAGGTTCGTCCCAAGTCCGGCGTTGATACGGCAGCCAAAATTCTGCCAGGAACCGGACCGCCGAACGCCAACCGAGAAAGCGCTATGCCGTAATACCTCGTGCTGCCGACACTTGTAAGCCACTTCAGAGCTACGCACTATAGAATCATCCCGCTTGCTATTATCTGTTCTCATTAACACCCTCCCGAATCATCTTCAACCTATCTCAAAGTCATCATTGGCCCTACGATGATTCCTCAAAATAATATCACCGTGGTTTAGTGGACCTTCCCCGTCGTGGATCACGATGGCTTCACGCCTCCGCCGGCGAACATCCACCGTATCATCAGGCATATCGCTGCTGCTCGATATGCTCAATCCTGATCTCCGCCTGCCTGAGGACGTTCTGTTTGCCATATTCATTAGTTTAGCCTCCTTCAGACACGACAGCCCCAGTCGAGAATTGCTGATAATATCTATGATGTCCCGGATCAAGTTGTTCACTCGGCTTTTTCGGTACGCCGCAAAATTCCTCTGCCTGTCTTCCTCCGTGTCTCCCCAAGCCTGTTCTGCCAGCCACTTCTCTACAAACTTGGCTTGGAGAAGCATCTTAGGTCCATGTTTCTGGACCAAATTGTAAACAATGACAAGGCACATTTTTTCTGCTACGTCTCGCAGGTGGTATTCGTCCCAGTTGGCATCGTCCAGCTTTGGTCGCTCCACGTCGCCAAGGCCAATTTCGAGAGACCTGACAAGGGCGGCGTACGCCCTCTCGTCATGGAGCATGGCAAGGGCGTCTAGTCAATTTTGGCTGTTAGATGTGATATTTCACCAGTCCTCTGCCCCCACGTACCGGACGATTGCAAAACCAAAAGCACGATAGCTCGTAAACATTCCGACCGGCGTTCATACTCTTTCTGCGTGATACCGTGGAGTAGGGTCGTTAAGGTGTCTTTGTCGTTGACGGCTCGGTCGCAAAGAATCTTTAGGGAGACCTCTCGAATCGAATAGCTGGGGTGATATAAAAGCTTATCGAGGGTATCCACGGGAAGCGCATCTTCAGTGTCCTGAGTAATGTACTGTGTTTTCGGTTTCGGCGACTCAATCTTGTTGTCTTCCATGACCATCACGATCATTGTCGAAACAGTCCAAACAACACCGATTCCGAGCACCCCCATAGCCGCAAGGGCGAATCTGTCCCCGAATAAGGTCGACATGACCGCTCGTGGGGAAATGAATGCCATGACGATGCCCCTTTTTTTTTCTCGATTAGCCGGTCGATGCCACGAGTGGTTGGGTCGACTCGCGATGGCATATACATGCTCTTTACCAACAGTCCGTTCCTAGTTGGGGATGTGTGAGAATCTCAATTCACGGCCAACTCCCAGTGCGGAGCCTGCTGGCGAATATGCTCAAGTTCTGCCAACCTTCACCGCCCGCGATAAGATAAACTGGAGATCAGCCCCACCTACAAAGGTGCAGGTCGGGAAAAAAATTGTAGGCGGAATCGAAGTTCGCAAGCTTGAGGTGCAAATCGAGGAGTCGGATTTACCACCATGCCTTCTTCTCAATTGAAGCGCCTCAAGGCGTCTCTTCGAGAGCAAGGGATCATTGGTCCTCAGAAATCGAAGAAGCAGAAACGGAAAAGCGCCCGCGATGCTGGAAACGGAACGCAGCGAGTATCCAGAGCGGCGGCTCTGGAAAACATTAGGGAGCAGTTCAATCCCTTCGAGTTCACGCACAGTCGCGGCCCTAAGTTCCCGGCGATGTCGAATCGTCCCGAGAGTAAGGGTATTAAGGGCCGGCCGGGGGTTTCAAAGGCCGTTGCTGAAGAAAAGGTAAAGACTGTTTCAGACCACGAGAAGAAAGGGTGGTGGCTAAAGATTCCCTAGCGACGTCAAACCCTCCTGCCCGAACTCCAGGGACGCAACAAAGCTGGAGTGGTTGTCGATCGGAGGTTTGGCGAAGATGACCCGACAATGACGGCCGAAGAGCGAGCTCGCGAACGATTCGTCCGCGAAAAACGTAGTGCCATGTTCGATCTGGAGGAGGACGCCTCTTTCGAACTGACCCACGGTGGAAAATCCTTGAAGTTGGGTGGCGATGACATGATGGACGACTTTAACGAGGACGATCTCGGATCTGATGGCGACTCATCTGAGGACGACAGGAAACGTCAGAAGCGTCAAAGCCTCGACGATGAGCTCTCAGCATCTGCTGGCATCCAGACCCAAGAACGTCCCAAGACAAAAAAGGAGGTTATGAACGAGATTATCGCCAAGTCAAAACTTTACAAACAAGGGAGGCAGATGGAGAAAGACACGAATGACCAACTGAAGGATGAAATTTACGCAGAATACCCAGAAGTCCACAGCCTCATGGCGAAGGTGGTCCAAGGAAGTCGAGGCGCGGCAACATCAGAGGACCCTACCAAACTTGCCAAAAGCAAGGCACTCGACATGGAACTACGGGAACTTGCAATGCTTCCACGGGTACAAGTGTCCACACGCACCAAGACCGAGGATGAAATTGCGGAGGAGCAGAGAGAAAAATTGAAAGAGGTGGAAGAAAACCGGCAGAAGCGTATGCGGGGAGAGAAAGAGTCTGACTCTAGCGAGGAGGATGAAGGTGGCGAAGGAAAAGTCGGCGAAGATGACGCCATGGCTACCATGTTTGTCGAAGAGGACAACTTTGGTCTTGGCAAGGGTATCAAAACCCGCCCCACAGCAACGCAACTTGGGCTTGATGATGAAGATGATTTCTTTATCGAGGACAACCTTATTGCGAGCGGTTCGGAATCCGATTCTGAAGAGAGCGATTACGAGTCCGTCAACGAAGGAGAACTGGATGACGAGGACGGCGACCCAGACGGTGCTCTCACTTCGGATAAGATAAATACTGCATATGAGACAAGTCAAGGCGGCATTCCCTCCTCGTTCTCGTGCCCTCAATCGTATGAGGATCTCATTCAGACAATCTCGCCCTACCCACGGGAAAAGCTTCCAGCCATTATACAGCAGATACGGACCCAGTACGATACCGGAATGGACTGGAGGAACAAGGAACGCCTGGGAAATTTTGCCAGAGCACTGGTCGACTTCGTGGCGGCTCCGCTGGATCTGGCCAGCGGCACCGCCTCTGCAGTCCTGGAAAGCGTCATAAGACACATACACTCGCTCGCCAAGAAATATCCCATCGAGATATCCCAGCAATGCAGGGTGCACCTGAAAAATATAAGCGAAAGCCGGCCTACGTCCCTATTAACGGGAGATCTGGTTCTGTTGACTGCTGTTGGTACCATTTTCCCAACCTCAGACCACTTCCATCAAGTTGTTACGCCGGCAATGCTCTGCATTGGAAGATATCTTGGTCAGAAGATACCGCGAAACTTGGCGGATTATGCTACTGGGACGTACCTTGGAATCCTGGTCATGCAGTACCAGCAGTTGTCAAAGCGATATATGCCAGAGTTGATAAATTTCTCTGTCAACACTCTGTCCGCTTTGGCAACCGTACCACCAACAACGGTCCTTGGTGGGGTTCCCATCCACACACCGCCAGAAGATTCACGACTTAGCTTCGCCCAAAAGGTAGACGTGCGCAAATTGTCATTCAGTGACTGTGCGGGCGGAGACCTTTCCAAGGAAGCCTTAGCGTCTTGTAAAGTTGCGCTCATCAGCACCAATATCAGACTTTTGGAGGCCGCATTGGATGTCTGGTCGGGGAAGCCCTCGTTCCTCGAGAGTTTTGAGACCGTGTCACGTGTCTTGAAGCACCTGGCCAGCGGCCCATGTCGTTCTGAATGTCCGCTAGCACTGAACGATATGATCGACAAGGCATGTTCGAAAGCGGACAGGACCCTAAAGGTTGCCGAGCTCTCACGCCGTACACTCGAGCTTCACCATCATCGGCCCATTGCCATCAAGACGTACGACCCGAAGTGGGAGGACAACTTCGATCCAAGGAAGCACTATGATCCAGACAAAGACCGGGCCGAGCAAGCCAAGCTCAAGGCAGAGATCAAGCGAGAGAAGAAGGGCGCACTGAGCGAGCTAAGGAAGGATGCCAGGTTCCTCGCGCGGGAAAAGTTGAAGATCCAGAAGGCCAAGGATGAGGCGTATGAGAGAAAGATGAAGAGGACTATTGCTGAAATTCAAACTGAGGGAGGTAGAGAGGCGAATGAGTACGAGCGCGAGGCTAAAGCAAGGAAGCGGGTAAGGAAGCGGCATTAGACCACCTTTCCAATAATAATAGACATGGAGATTTTGAGAGATGAGTGTCAGTGAGAAACTGCTAATCGTGTCCGAGAACCTTGGAACGAAAAGCTCAGTATGCACCACAGCATCCCATTGCGACGTGGTGACGAGGAAGGAATACCGATCAGAAGTAGCAATGGAGCCACATCTGGCCTAATTCTTTGGTTAGTTTATCTTTCCGGCCCGGAAGACTTGTGTAGTAGTTTCTAGTTGTTCAAAAGGTAGCAACGGCTTAAACCCTACCTACTAGACTTACAGCCAAACCAATAAGGGCAAAAGATGGAATTAGCCCCTATACATCATAAACAACCATGCAAATCCTCAAATCGGAAGAAAGTATTCTTATTTTGTAAAAAAATAAGGCAAAATGTCCCTAGAGAGGTTCGAACTCACGACCTTTGCATATCTAACCATAAAAACCCCTTGTGAGGGAGATTATAAGAGCAATGCGCTAAGCCACTGCGCCATAGGGACTCACGGATCAATTTTACAATTTTTGGCACTAATTTGTACTATCAATCTCTGTGGGACAATGGCGGGGAAAATGATGTGGAATTCCCCTAACCCTAATTCAAAGACACGATATTTACCCGCTTGCTGCAACCCGAACAAAGGTTTAACCGTAACCTGAATCTACTTAAGACCGATAGTCTAACTAGACACTTATTAGCCATATCCGTAGGGTAGTGACAGCATGCCGGTCAAGCGAGCTGAGCGTCACTTGGTCGAAGTTGACGACATACCATCGCCCTAACTTCCTGCATGGGGGTGCCCCTTTAGCAGTTCCGATGAGGCAAAGGATTGCTTGCAATAGGCCATAATAGGAAGTTGTAGCTCCATCATTGAAACCCGATTCTTTATCCAATCCATTTACCGGCACCATTCTCGGAGCGTCTTTTGCGGCGAATCGCTGCATCGCCAACTGACTTATACGCACCACTCCTCTTTCCAACATTCTCGCCTTTCCAAGTCCCATCTCAGGAACAATGTCACCATCAAACCCCCCACCCAATCCCGAAGAGGAGGAGGAAGAGGACTACATGACCATGACTTTTGCCGAGCCCACCCAAACCGAAACCAGCCTCCAGCGCACGCAGCGGCTCAAGCGCGAAGCCCTCGCTCGGGGCAGGCTCAAGTCCAAGGCCGAGGTCGCAGCCGACGAGCAGCAGCGACGCGAGGCCGCGTTATCGCGCTCCTTGCTAGAAGACGCAGCGTCGCGCAAGAGCAAAGGGTTGGCCATGATGGCCAAGATGGGATTCAAAGGCGGGGCTTTGGGAAAGGACGGCAAAACAGGTGCGGCGGAGCCGATCAAGGTACAGATCAAGGCGGACAAGGGCGGCATCGGCCTGGAAGAGGAAAAGCGCAAGAGAGCTAGGGAACTAGAAGAGGAGCTGGTGCGTGAGGGGAAGAAGGCGAAGAAGGTCGATCCGGGCGAGTATCGCGAGAGGATGAGGAGGGAAAGAGAATTAGAGAGGATGGAAAAGCAAGTTTATGCCGCGATGAAGCTGGCTGAGGAGCTGGATGAGGAGAAAGAGAAGGATAGTAATGCTACTGCCGCTTGTCGGGAGTCAGATACGAAGCAGGCAGACGATAGCCACAATAGCGACACGAAAGAAGAGAAGGAAAGGAAGGAAAAGAGAAGGGCCATCTCGGCAAAACCCCTCAAGTCCATCCCCGTCCTCTACAGGAGCATCGTCAAGAACCGCGAGCTCAAAACCCGAGACCGTCTGGAGCGGCACGCACTGCAAAACTCGCTCTCGTCTACATCCCGTCTTCCGACCTACGAAGGTGACTCGGACGATGAGGACCGCCAGGCAATGGGCATGACCAAGGTTGTGCACCTCGAGGCCGACGACCTAGACGAGTCGGACGACGAGATTGAAGAATTTGAGGCGCTCGAGGTGGAGGAGAAGCTGCAGAGACTGTTGGACTATTTGAGGAGGGAACATCACTACTGCTTCTGGTGCAAGTGTTCGTACCCGGATGACGAGATGGATGGATGTCCGGGATTGACAGAGGAGGACCATGATTAACGTGGGAGCACAACCTTGACGCTCATGGAATTTGAGAGGCAGCAATGGCAACAAAACCGCGCCTAAGGTCACTAGGATCAGAGATCCAAAGTCTCCATATCATAATTCATTCAGCTATGAACACTCGTCTCACTGATCGCCTCGCTATGCAGATGCCCTTGCTAGCTAGCTACCGCTAATAGGATCAAGATCCCTATCTCCTTTCCACCCGTGCCCCGTGCCCCGCGCCCCCAGCCTTGTATTCTCAAAAAGTCGAATAGACCGGGTATATATAAAGAAAAAAAACAAACCCCAAAAAACACGGCACCGTAAAACCACAAACCTTAACTGCAAAGGTGAAACATAGACATCGAAAATAACTACCAACCCCCGCATCCCACAAGCACCGTCATTTTACACCTCGTAGAAGTAGTCTTCGTCCAGTCCCTCTCTGGTCGGGATCAGGCCCGCGCCAGGCGGAGGCCCCGTGTAGGCCGCCTCGAGCCGCACGTTGAGGAGGCGAATCTTGAGGCCGTACTCGCTCACCAAGTTGACGAGCTTGTTCGTTTCGGCCGTGATGGGCGCCTGGTTGAGAAGCATGAGGAGGCCGTCAAGCCACTCGCTCGCCAGGCTGTGGTTGAGCGGGAACAGGGTCAGAATCGCCCGCTCTTCCGTGTCGTTGCCCTTGGCCGCCTCGATGGGGTTGATGTAGCTGTAAATGGTAATCTTCGTAGTGGATTTCGCGAGGGGGTTCTTATTGGTGGCGGTCGAGCTACTTGCCGTCGACTTTGCGTCCTCGTTCGGGGCCGAAACGTTGGAGACGACTGAAGAAATGGCTGAGAGGTCGACCTTCTCGCTCAGCGCGTCAAGGCCGGGATCGTGTGTCGCCTGCTCGGGAAAGTCGGCATAGTGAAGGTAGCGCCTGTTATGTGATAATTTGGCAAACCGCCACGGCGTCGGCGTGTATAGCCTCTTCTTGTCCTCGCGCAGCTCGCGCTTCGGTACGGGTTTCGTAAACCACGAGCCTTGAAGCAAGCAGCGAATGCGCTGCTCCTTGACGAACTGCAGTGCCTCGTTCTTGAGCTCTTCCCGGACCTGGAAGAGGTGCTGTCCCCAGTTATCCTCAAATGAGAGCTCGAGCAGCTCCATTTGGAGCTCCCTGAGCCGCGTGCAATCGTACTCTTGCAGGTCGTCTTCAACTTCGAGCACATCCTTAGTCCTGCTCGCTTGGCCGACAACTTGCTCGATGAGAATGCGCACGAGCTCGACTACCTTGTCAAAGTCGTTCTGCCCCGCCATGGTGGCCTTCCATACCCGTAGAAAGGCGTGCAGGCCTGCTGTGTGGAGGCGGGACCATTGGAGAAGGAGCGGCCGGAAGATTTTGTCGTTATTCTTTACATTGTCGAGGAGCTGGTACCCCTTAGGATCCTCCAGCTCAGCCTTGTCAACTTCAAAGTGGTCGTAAAGAATCATGGTAACGGCGAGACTCGCACGTGCAATCGGACATCGTTCGCCCATGGATCTTGTCGACTGCTCGAGAAGGAGTTTCTGGAAGCCGTCCTCGTTCTTCCGTACGTAGTCTGTGAGGTCCATCATGCCAAGAAATCCAGTGAGCTCGAATTCCTGAGCCGGGCTCTCCGTTTCGAAACCTAGCCTCCTCCATTTCTCTGGATTGTGTCTCTTGCTCCCTTTTTTGGGATCTGTCAGATCCTCCTTAGACATGCCGTTGACATTACCTCGATCGGGGGCACTGGCCAGATGCAGTCCTTTCAGTCCTCTTCTGTGCTCGGGTCGCTCCAGGTCCACCCGGACCTCCCTCCATTTCCGCAGCAGCACCTTGGTCAGAGCCTGAAACTCTAGCAAAGGATGGGCCAAGTCCTGGAGAGCCGAGCTCTGCATGAGGTTATATACGGCCTTGATGAGCCCCAGATCTTGCAGCCTCTTGATAAACTTGGACCATTCCTCGCCCTGCACCGGCCCACCACCTCCGCCTGCACCAGCCTTCGGCACAGTGGCCTGCGCATTGCCGTCACTCAAGACAGCGTCTCGGATCAACGCATTGATGAGCATCAAGGCGTTCGCGCACAGGGCATGGTCGGCGCTCTGCAACTGTTGTATGACGAGCTCGAAGAAGTGAGGGTAGACGGCGACGGCGGGCTTGAGAGCGCGAAAACCGAAGGTGCCCGGGGTCCGGGATGTGCCCCGCGGGCTCGATTGCGAGTGGCTGACGAGGGCGACGAGGATGGACATTGCGCCACGCAAGATGTTAACCAGCGGGTTCGTAACGATGAGCTCGACGACGCGCTCGACAAGGTCGCTGGCTGTCGGGCCTTCAAAGATGTCCCACCCCATATCCACCTCGAGCAGGCGGCTGAGCGACTGCAGCGAGTAGGCGAGCGTGTTGCCGCCCGTGCTCATGATGAGCCGGCGGAGGATGATAAGTCCACCCGACGATATGAAGACGTCGGCGAAGGCTGGATCGTTGATGGACGATTGAAGCTTGAACACTGCCATCTTGCGCGCTGCGTCCTCATCGCTGGCCAGCCGCGAGAGAAGGGCCGGTATGTCCGCCTGGTCCATATTGGCGGTGGCGGCACTTTGCCAAAGACGATGGTATGCAGAGAGTTAGGAAGTGGAAGAGCAGGAAGAGTAGCTTGACGTCGATCGTTGGTTGCTGGTGGAGAGGGTGGAGGGTCGTGGAGCAGGTTCGTACGAGTCGGGAGAATCGGTCGTCTCTCTCAACGGCGCATCACAGACGCAATCATGCCGGGCTGGTGGGGAGTCAAGATGATACGCAAAAATAACACCTTGACGCGTCAGAAGAGACACGGTTCACGATGAGAAGTGGATCTCAGTCGCAACTAGATATAAGGGCAAAGGAGATTGGCAATTGACTCAGAAATCCATTGATGGAAAAGAAAAGAAAACGCTGCGAGTGCCAGCACGTTCGTCGAGTGTTCAGTTCGCGGCAGACTTTCCTAGCGCACGGATGAAGCATTTTGCGGTGGGTGATTTGTTAGATTTGCGGCCCCAGCCAATGGGCGGGCATACCTGTTTGGTGGCATCCACCGCCACCAGGGACCGCTCTCTCAACCGACAGGCGCAATTGGGGTTTTTGTTTCAACAGCTGCAGGTACTAAGATAGGTTGTCTTCAAAGGTACTCTACAGAGGGAGGCAAGGGTGGTATCCCGTCGTGGCACCAGCATCTCAATCATTAATGGACTTGACTTCAAAGGTTTTTAATTACGGACTTTGAAATCATACTATTACCTATAACCTCACTATTTACGGATACACACAAAAGGGAAATTAGACTTCTCCAGATGCCCAGAAACTGCATCCCCACCCTCGATATCTTGTGGCTAGACGAGACAGCCCGTTTCTTGGCTGGCTTCTACTAATATTTTACAACAATAAAAACTAGTGGAACCACCGTGGAAAGCATGATAGTGGAGTACAGCTCTGAGCATCCACTGACGCCTAGTCTGAGACATGCCTTACTAAGCACCTTAGAAAGTGGTGGAGCTTTTCGGAGTTGAAGTTCATTCGCCATCCAGGTAAGGCTGACATTTAACGCCAAAACTTGAAATCTTCACTTCGCCTCCCCAACCTTCTCGTCAACACATCGACAGCAACAAGCGATCCCGCAGAATAAATCCAATCGCACGGTTAAGATGGCCAACTTTCTTGCCTCCATATTTGGCACAGAGCTTGACAAAGTCAACTGCTCCTTCTACTTCGTAGGTGTACCCCAAAAATTCCAACCATCTCCAAGCCGCGCATTTGCGATGGAAAATATATCTAACCCTCTGCAACCGTCTAGAAAATAGGTGCTTGTCGGCACGGCGACCGCTGCTCGCGCAAGCACGTCAAGCCCTCGTACAGCCAGACGATCCTGATGCCGAATCTCTACCAGAACCCGTCCTTCGACCCCAAGAACCGCCTGAATGCGTCGCAGCTGCAAAACCACTTCGACGCCTTCTACGAGGACATCTGGTGCGAGCTCTGCAAGTACGGCGAGCCCGAGGAGCTGGTCGTGTGCGACAACAACAACGACCACCTCATCGGCAACGTGTACGCGCGCTTCAAGTACGAGGACTCGGCCCAAAAGGCCTGCGACGACCTGAACAGCCGCTGGTACGCCGGGCGGCCCGTCTACTGCGAGCTCTCGCCCGTGACCGACTTTCGCGAGGCGTGCTGCCGCCTCAACTCGGGCGAGGGGTGTGCGCGCGGGGGCTTCTGCAACTTCATCCACCGCAAGAACCCCTCGGACGAGCTCGAGCGGGAGCTCACCCTCAGCACCAAGAAGTGGCTCAAGATGCAAGGAAAGGACGAGAAGACCCCCAGCCGGAGCCCGACGCCGGAGCCATCCAGAAGAAGGTTCTAGGAGCACTCGGAGAGGAAAGGACACGCAGGCTTTGGAAGGATTTCGTCAACATCCAAGAAAACTACGGCAACGCTAATCGCGGCTCATATTTGACATTCACAGAGTATCCGGAGACCAAAGAGATTGTTCTCGCGGCCCAGCCAAGGCGACGGAGACGGTAGGACCTTGTATCAATGTGGCAAAGCACCGTGTAGCCGCGGGTTGATCGCAGGGGCATATTAAAAAGAATTGGCGTTTTCAGGAGGACGGTGGTTTACTGCATGGAGTCTTATCTCTACCGTACTTTGCGGCGTTGAGGGTTGGCAATTTGCCTTGCTAGTATAGGAAATGCCAGACACTCAAGACTCACTTCTTTCGTGCGCATAATTGTCTATTAGCCGATGTGGATATTGGGATTGTGACTCTCTGGTCCCTGCCTTGCCATTTAATGAGTACCCTGTGCTGATGATGCAACATTTCTAGAAACCTGAAAAGAAACGACTCTTTCACCCACGATTTTAGCTGCTCTTTCTAAGACACCCAGCAACAAAATCCGCTTCTCAACCATCTCCGCTCGTATGTTTCGATCGCGTCGGTGGTAAATCTTTCTCCGCTCTAGGAGATAGAGTATCCCCCTTTATTACGTTTTGCTTCACCGTCGATCGCCTTCGATCCCCTGCCAATTCTGTGCCTGCAGAGCAACGACACCATTCAAAGGCGGAGGAAACGCCGACGAACTTGCGCTACGTGCCGCTACCATTCTTCTTCGGGAGACTCTTTTGCAAGTCGTCCTGGAAATCCAGAAGCGCACTGCCTGGCGGCGGCGTCTTCGTCATGTCCAACAGATCCTCTACGGAGCTCTGGCTACCTTTAGATGTGTCTTTTTCTGCCATGCATCTAGCTTCCTGTTTCGGCGACGGCAAGGTTGGCTTCTGGGAGTTCGCGTCGTAGGGGCCAAAATCGATAAGGTCCCCCTCGTCTGCTTCGTCCTTCGCCTCCCGGTCATGACTCTGCAAGCTAGCCAGCGACGCCCGCGGCGGGATGGCGTTTCGAGGGTCGGGTTTCTGCCCATTTACTATCGGGAATATGGCCATGATTTGCTGTGCTTGTTTCTTCGGATCCGAGTCGTTTCTATACCGGACGTAGACATTAGCGTCCCGTCCACCACCATCCGATCTTAGGAAGTGCCGATTCACTTACATGTTAGCATTTATGATCCACTCAAGGTCTTCCTCTCCTTCTTCGGTCCCGCCGGGACCGCCTTTTACACGTCTGAACAGCCGCGGATGCCACTCAACTCCCTCTTGCGCCCTCATTGCCGCCTCCTCTCTTTGGCGGTCTTCGATCTTTGTTTTCTCGTCCGTAGCCATTTCGTGGTTTCGCTCCAGCACCGCCTGTGCCACCTCTTTCCAGAGTCTCCGCGACTCCCGCTCCTCCTGGTCTTCTATCGGCCGAACTAGCGGCGATGACGGCTTGGCCATATACCCGTCGAAAAACATATCTCTTTGACCAGTCTGCAGGCATGTTAGTCTATCTTTCTGATCCGTCGAGGTTGATCTTTATCATACCGTCACGTTTGTGATGAACATCTCCTCGCTCCACAGACCGGACAGCTCATAGAGGATCTCGCCTGTGCTTTCGTAGCGGATGTTACCCCCAATTGCATTGTACGTCCCGCTGACCCACCCCTTCGTTTTGAAATCGATGTCTGCGATGAGATCTAGCTCGGGACATCTGACGTAGCTGTGATCCCCGAGTTCGTATTTCATCTTGCCAAAAAGGAGACCCCGCGCGTACATGTTGGGCTGTGTGAGAATGCTGCCAAGACTCGTGTAAGTCATCAACACCAACACACGCGACACCGTAGCAACCACGGGAGTCACGTACTATCTCTCGCCCTTGGACTTGTCTTCTCCTCTACCAAGTAGGCTTAATATTGCTATTCCCTCCATCATGCTCGCCGCCGAGTTTCCGAGAAACTTGCTGCGCGGCTTCAGCGTCCCGTCAACGCGGATATTATGGTCTGGAACCATATAAAAGTATGACGACTTGGGTGGGTGATGCGATGTCTGCTCCGATATGTAGTAGGCCCGCGACTCGTCCGGAAGGTCCCAGTAGCACGTAAAAATCTCCCCGAGGATCGGATTTAGCGGTTTCTTGACTCCGCTGTGTGAACAGGAACAAAGTCAGCCTAGACCTTCTGCGAAGCCACAAGCAAGCCATAGAAGGAAGCCGTCGACTCACGGTGGACGAATATGCCAACCACTTAGGTAAAATTTGACCACCGCCACGAATCTCTCGACCGGATCATCGAGTTCGGGAATCGGAAGTAGCATCTCGGGATGGCACATGAAGCTATCAACAGCCTTAGGTCAGCCTATCTCTTACTCCGTTCGCCCAGAAGAGTAGTTTCCGGGCGAGGGGAGGGGGAACAAAATCCTCGCGCAAAGTTGTTAGGATGATAGTTCCGTACTTTGTGATTCTCTCGAGCATGCTCCGCGGTTCGAGAATAAAAGTCGGCAGCACCACTCTGCTCAAATCGGCGCCGGGTCGGAGCTGGGAAATAAGGTGCGAGAGCACTGTCGCCAAACCATCCGTCGTCAGCGCAAATCCACTTCTCCGGGAGAACCGGACAAAAAAACTCACCATTGCCCTGCTCGCCCTCCACCACTTGCGTATCGTCTTCGGCTACGCTTCCACTGTCGCTACGGTGAGAACGCACCGAACCTTCATCGACCGATGACTTGCTTGCATGGCCTGGAGAAGCCGGAGGGGCAGCAGCCCACCAACCCGTTAGCATTTTGTTGAACCGGCAGGATGACGTCGAGAAGGTGCAGTCGGGTTGAGAAGGGTTGAATTAGATGGCAAAGTCCATCAAAGAAAGTCCAGGAAGCCACAAGACAAAATAGCGAACAAAAAAAAGGCGTTGCGCGACAAAACTAGAGAGCGTAGGCAGCCACTTCAACAAAGATTTTCCACTGAAGTGGTTGAGCAGCCTAGTTGATCGATCTTCTTAGGCCAAGAGGGAGGTGTGCACAGGTTTCGTTCGGGTTCGGGTCTAAACCAGTTCCCTTTTGAAATCAAGGAGTTTTGGAGTTGAAGTAGAGAAGAAATAGGTGTGTATTGTAAGTGTACTTGTAGGTCGTTCGCAAGTGCCGATGCAGGCGCCGTAAATCCCAGCGGCTGTGGTGCCAGTGACAAAGGTGCAGAGAGCAGTTTCGACCCGGTTCGAAATTCCAAAAATGACAACTTACTGCGAGTGCTGGCGGTCGAAGCAGCTCTGCTTCGGCGACCACTGCCAGGCAGGTGTACCCCCAAGCCCATGACGACAAAGGCTGACTGTCATGCACAGAGTACCCCGAAATATTTTGGTGACGCCTCTTTCCCAACCCACATCTATCCGTATCCCTTTCGGCTTCAAAGCTGCTGCCCCTCTTCACGGTCGGGGATATATGCCCCGCGTAACCCCGCTGTCGCGATCGCGTTACCGCAGGCGCCGAGCCTTATCAGATTAACTTATGGCGCGCGGGTACCGCACGTGTCGGCTTGACTCGCTGCCGGCCGATATCACTAGTACTTAAAAAAGGTTAAGGGTCCGTAAACGGAGGTCGAAACTGCGGATTTAGAATTGTAGGATAGGCTGTGTGAAGAATGAAATGAGGTGAATGAAGCGGATTGCATGAGACTAAACCGAATGGCAACCGAAGTTGGGAATTCGCATTCCGTTAAATGGAAATAGAAGACATGGCGATCAGAAGGTCTGGCTGTGACGACGGTGACGTTATTGCAAATGGGCCTCGGTGTTTGAGCTCAGGCCACTTTAAGGCGGGGTCCAGCATATGACGTTGTTCCCACAGCAAAGGCAGCCAGGAACGCTGTTCGGATTGATCGGGAATCGGGAATCACTCTGCGCCTGAAAGATCGCCGCTTGGCAGCCCGCTGACAGCTGCTCTAACAACCACCAGTTCAACATTCGTCATGTCCTCATTAAGGACTCGCTAACCGACAATAGGTTAAATCTGCACCCTCGTATATCTCTCCCCCGACAACATGGCGAGCTATCTATCCTCCCACGCTCACACATAGAGTATCCTTCCGTCCCAACTTGGCCGTCAATCGGCGATGAAGTTGACCCTCCCTGCCTCAGGTTTCCTCGCCCGCCACATCCGTTCTAGGCTACTGTAAATGGGCCTGCTGTTCGGGTGCATACAGGCTTCACGCATTAGATCGGCTACAAAATTTCGACGGTCTTGTCCATAAGAATTTCCTTTCAAGGCCATAGCCATCGTCTCTCATATGTATTTTCAGCCGTGAAGTGTCCCCAGGCAACACCTGGTTTCTCCCAATCACGATCTCTAGTCTCATGGGAGAGAGTCTACTTTATTCGGGATAGCCTTGCAGACCCCCTGACTGACCCTGGAAGACATTGAGCTAGCTGGTCTCGCTCTGCCTATGTGTTAGTACTCATTGGGCATGATTGGCCTTGACAAACGTACCTGATTCCTTCTCGAAGAGTATGGAAATGTCGTCATGCTCACCCGGCAAGGCTGGAAGGTCCAGGCAAAGGAAGCCCATTTCGTCTGTCGTCTGGCCATCGTCGCCCCCCTGAGGCAGAGGGAACTTCGCATCCACTATCTTGAGTCCGGACTTTCCGCTTCGGTGGAACGTCTCAAAATTGTCGGTGCCCTTGAGCACGAAGCCCATGCATTGTCCGTGGTGGAAGTCCTTGAAAAACACGAGCATCTGCACCACGGTATCTTGCTGGACCACTTGGATCCTCGTCAGGCCAGCCTCCCACTTCTTGTGGATGGGCACCACCATACGGCGACGAGTAATGCCAAACGACGAGGCAATGCAGTCAAACAGGACCTTATAGCCAGTCAAGGCTTCCTGGAAGCTGTGCAAATCTTTCGCGTTCTGGAACTCGAACAACCGGATGGTGGGGGTCCTGTAGAGGACCTGGACAAACTGAGATAGGTCTCGCGCCATCTCCTTTGAAATGTGAGCCTCGGATATGGCCATGGTGGCATCTTGCTGTGGCTGTCGGAGCACGTGCAGGACCCTGGCTTTGTCGACATCGAGGCGTATCTTCAACTCGCCCGTCTCTACGTTGACCCTATCTGTCATGGTGCCATAGTTGAAATCCATGCTGAGCCTTAGCCGGTCGGCAAGCACCGTCGGAGGTGACTCGCCTCCGTTCTCGTCATTTATCACTTGCACTTTGCCCCAGGGCATCTTTCTTATATATGCAACACCCTCCTTGTCCTCCAATTTCTGCGACACTCCAAAGCCGGCAAGCTGGATTTGGGAGACTATTGTCTCGTCATGGGCCACCTTGGTTCCTGTGAAGAGCGTGTGAAACTCGATGCGCTCGTTCTCATCCTTGAATGCAAGAACCATATGGCCCCGTTGGCGCGTATTATCAAATCTTAAATCCAGGGCGGGAAGGCCATTTGCTCCTCTTAGAAAGGAGAAACTGATGACCTGACCGGGGGCATAGAAGTGATTGACACCGCTCAGGGTCCTTGTGCGAGGCCCAGTGACCACGGCTACCCGGCATCCCCTATGGTGGTTCCGAGGACCCGCTGCACCGGGTACGCGTTGGATTCTTTCGAAGAGGGCCACTTCGCAATTGGCCTGGGCCTCCTTTGGAAACACTCGCGACTGGGGATCGGCGTCCAAGTATTCGAAGGCCGGTAGCGACGATCGGAACATGACTATTTCGTCGGGTCGTGGGTAAAGCGTTGCTTGTACCTTATTGCCAAAGTCATACATGCCAAGAAGCATGGCGAAGTCTTGGCGGCCGCACTGGATATCGAGCTTGAAGCCTCGCGGTAACCTAATGCTCAAGATGTTGGTATCATGTTGCCATCGAACGTCGTCCCAGATAGGCCCAACGTTTTTGTTGCCTTGGATGCGGAGCTGCACTTGTCCATTCTGACTGGCGAGTACAAATATGAGGTTGGGCTGCGTTTGGGGTCGGATTGTCGAAAGAAGACATGGGAGTCGCAGGTGATGGGCCTCATTGCCCTGCTCTGAGAGGTAAGCATCTACGGCTACGCGACTGTAGTTGAAGTATTCGCCCGTGTCGCCCAGCGGGAATGATTCGAGGATTGTCATGGATGGTGGCGGCCGCTGTCCCATAGCAACCCCTGACGTGTGTGTGAGAAGAGCCACCAGGTCGTCGGTGAGTCGTGGATACTCTGTCCAAATTGATCTCTCAATCGTCTGCGGAAGCAAAGCGTCTTCCGGAGGGAGCATATTGTTGCGCTTCATCGACACAGCAAGCTTCCTCAGATTAGACCCGAGGGCCCTGCGAGCCTCGTCCACGACAGGGCTCTGCTGCAACCCTCGGGTTTCGAGAACTTCCGAGATGGCCTCCTCGGCAAGCCAATAGCCCTTGGCGAGGTTGGCATAGGCTTGCTGGCGATCCATTTCCATCTGCTGTTGGATTGGGGCGCCGGGCTGCGAAGCCTGAGCGCGAATCACCATCTCCAAGCCCATACGGCCTTTGATAAACCACCACAAGCCTGCGCGAGCTAGCGCCTCGAGAGAGCAGGCAGAGAGCGGCCGGACTTGCTCGGCATGAAGCCTGAACAATTCAAAGAGATGCCTTATTCTCAACTTGAAAGTATTCAAGCAGTCCTCGCCGGCGGCCTGGACGACATCGTGCATGCTCGATGAACCTTGTCGGATGACTAGTGGAGGTGGTTCCATTGGCGTGATGAGGCTGGTCTGGCGCGATGGGATATTCGGGGGCAGGCCTGACGGGGTGAGCTGCGACTGAATGCTCGTCTGTCTTGACAGATTATTGGGATTTACAACTTGACCGTAAACGCTCGACGAGGTCGAGTGGATTGAGGAAGGGCTCTGGTTTTGCTGGGGAAACAGGAGCTGATGCTCTGGTGTTTCAGCCCTTGCTTCTCGCGCTGGCGACTCGTGCACCGAGCTATGAGGTGACTGTTCCTGCTGCGGCAGGTGCTGCTGTTGCCGTTCGGGTTGCTTCTCCTCCCAGTCGCGCGGGGGCTCCATACTCCCGCTATTTGTCCGAATTGCAGCGGCGAAAGCCCTTCCCTCGGCTTCTCTCATTTCTGCCGAGTGAATCTCGATAAACGACCTCCTCTTTTCATCCTTGCTTCTCGCACCGTCACCCAGGAATCTGGCCGATGTCGCATTTCCCGGTTGGATGGTGGGCTCGTCGTCATCTTCGGGATCGTGTATGGACGAGTACCCGGTCTGAGAACGTTTGAGAGGCTTTGGGGTAAAATCATCGCTGGCCATATTCAAGCTCGTCATATCGCTCTGCGACTTGGGAGGGAGCGCTGCTGGTGGACGAGGGGACGGCTGAGGGGGAGCAACTCGTGTCCTCTTGCGACGCGATATTTCCATGGTAGGCTCGGGGCACTCATCGCCGCCCTCGCCGATGACCTCGGGATAGGTGTCGACAAACCGAACCAAAAGGCCTCTTCTATTGGGCACGGGCTTGCGACCAGTGGCTATGCCTGGACTTCGAGAAGCTGGACGAAGGGAAAGCTGGGGAGCCTGACTGATGTTGAGGGCTTGGGGATATCTCGTCGCATTCGAGATGTCCAATCGCGGTCGGGCTCGGGGAGCAGGTGGAGGTGGAGCGTGAGACACCGAGAGTCTGTCGGCCGACGGCGTGTGCTGGAAGAAGTCGTTCAGGTCGGTCGAAGGCTGCGGCTCTGGTTCTTCCCTCTGGTCTTTGTGGAAGAGCTTCTTCATGAACCTACTCCTCTTTGAGTCGTCCATATTGTCTCGTAACGAGAAGGTCGATCGTCATGGGAGGGGCGGGCACTGCATTTGCTGTTAGCCCTCGTCATTCTCCATGCGAGTATCTAATGGCAATCGATTACCTTGTCCAATGACCGGAGACCCGGCGTATTCTGCGGCCTATACCGGGCAATTCGAAAGAACGGCCCAGGAGTGGCCGTGGTGGGCAATGTCCCGGTTCTGGAATTAGTTGTTGAGGGGAAATCGTGTGCTACAGTTGAACTTGCTCAAGAGGGGAATGACGATCGCGGGGTCATACAGTTGCGGTTGCGAAGGAAGCCCCAGGCCTCAACCCACGCCACACAGGCACTGGCGGAAAATATTAGACGCGAAGAACCGGCTGCAGGAAGCGACAAAAATACAGTAATTAGAGGACAGGAAGAGAGAAAGGCGACGGAGAGAAAAAGTTTAATGCCTTGGGAGTCTCAATCAAATGCTTCGTAAGTAGTTAGGCAATTTATCGCGTGCCCAAAATGGGTACAGAGCAGGGGTTTCAGGTTTCTATGATCGTCCAACTGCCCATAACGTCAGTGCTGAGAAGACCCTTATCAGGCTCCACTCATACCACAAAATAACCGAGTGAAAGTAGAGTACCAGCAGGAAGTCGGCTGCTACTACAGAGGTTCCTTGAGGGATCTTGACGCCACATTGGAGGTAGTGAACACTGCACGAGGGGAACTTGATTGCATATTGTCTGCTTGAGTGATGATTCACCAGTTGTAGCCGTGAACAAGCTGCAAGATTATTAGATAGTCTACTACCCAGCAAGTCTCAGACGAGGAGGAAGACGATATTGGGCGTGGCAAGGTGGTGCTGTATGTTGCCTGTGAACGGTCTGTGGCTGGCGGGAAGACCATATAGTAGCAATCTCCTCCCAGATGCCAGCCCGTGTGAGTGCTAATTAGCAGCCCGTCAGCGTCAAGCCCCGCTGGGCGTGGCACGCTGGCATCCTAGTAGCACCCAGCTCCCATTAACTCGGCACTAAAGTGGTAGCCCGACCACCCAGGCAGCTATTTTTGGACCTCGAGGTCAGCCCTAAGGTGGAAGTTGAGAAACAGCTGACAAGCCTTGAACCCTTGATGACTGACCAACAGCAAGTTGTCAAATCATTCGCTACGATCTTTTGCCACGTTAGACTTGGCATGCGTTGTGAAGAACTGGATGGTCATGCCTAGACTTCCGCCTTTCACTATCTATTTCCTTCCTTTCGTCCTCGGTCTCACAATGCCAAAGTGCCTTTCAGCAGTGGAATAGCAGAGAGATCTATCACGCTCTGTAGCTAGGAGAGGTACTAAGGGTACAATGCAGTGTGGGCTTGTCTCCGTAACTTCTTTCCTTCCCATATTAATTCTTCCTTCTTTCCCTTATATTCGCTGAGCTGTAATTGTTGCTGCATCTGCCTTGTTTGCACGCCGCTGTAGGGTATAACTTTACCACTTTGGATGGTAGGTAGGCAACTAGCGAGTCTTCCTTAGCTTTTGATAGGAGACTGCCGAGAGATTCTTTCGTTGGACAAACAAGACGTGAGCGTCACGCGAAGCCAACTCGTCACTTGCTCGGTCGTACAGAAGGCAGGTCGATCTGAGGTCCAGCCATGCTGCACTCATGACCCGTGGCGGCACTTGGATTGCAGGGAGCACAAGATAATGTCCGTCTGTCGCATCCGAGAAGATAATAAAGGCTCGTGTTTTCACTTCGGATGCTAATCTTCGGCGTTCGACATCGACCTGTGCTAAGCAACGCAGAACTCTATCCAGGAACCCGCACAGAGTTCCAGGGTATGTTTTGCGATGGCTCCGGGCCGCGGCGCGGTCTCGTTCGGCGCAAATGGGACCTCCCAGCCACCTATATTTTCGCACCCTACTCTATTCCCTAGCCCACTTGCGGCAAGACTGATATGCGCAACAACAGCACCCTTTTCTCCCTTTCATTGAAATCTAAAACTGAAACTCCGAATTCGCACCGTGATGCTGGAACTTGGCATGCGACTTACTCCGTACAGACATCTGCCCTAACTGATCCCGACAGCTTGCTAGGAGCGGAGCGCCTGTCGGCGGCAACGGCACCCTATCAGGCTCGGCAGAGCAGTCCCAGTACCCGGTCTCAAAAAGCATTGTACAAGAACGGTCGGGTTGACTGGCACCTTTTGTCCGAACTGCCGTTCGGGCTAGGCCTGCATTATTCCCCACCCACGACCTCGCCTCTTCCACGCCAGCCTAATCCAGCAGCTATCGTCATCTTGGATATTGTACTTTTCCACCCACGAGGCTACAATGGCTCGTGGCCCAATGCGCGGGGCACGAGGGGGTCCATCTTCGTCGGCGCCGCCCGACGCGGAGAACGGGGTGTTTGAGGATGGCAAATGGTGGTGTAAGGGCACAATTTCGCACTACGTCATAATGTCTATTCCCTTTTCAGCCCGTAATCGTCGACGGCGCTATCGCAATGCCTTAGGTTGGAATATGGACCTAGACTAACACTGGACGCAAAAAAGGTAACTGCCAGCCTCGACAACCAGCTGTCGAACGCCTCTCGAAGACCCGGAAGAACCCGAACAGGCCATTCTATGGCTGCCAGGTCGTGAGAAAGGGGTGCAACTTCTTCCAGTGGTGCGACGACGCAGCGGAGCGCGTTGTGTTGAGAAGCCGCTCTGAGCAGAGCATTGGAAAGTTCTTCCGGCAAGGGCCAAACGAGGAGACTGGGAGCGACCCATCATCGAGCCAAACGTTGGCTCACCCTCCTGATCCGGCGAACGACCTGCTAGGCGACATGTCGAGCGGGGACGAGAGGTCGCTGGTCCGGATGGCAGATGAGATACCTGTTAGGAGGGAGAATAGCCCCGATGCTGCCGTGAAGAGGGAAACCAGCCCGAGCACGCCTCCGGGTATGTCCACGCCGCGGGCCTCGGCCGACACGCCGACCAGGAACAATAAGAGGAAGAGCGGGCACAGGTATCTCGAGGCATCGGAGGACGAGAGCGACGAGGAAAGGCCCCCGAGCACGCCGTCGCGGCCGCGCACACAGGTTTTGGGAGGTCTCGCGACCCCAGTTACGGCCCAGAAGGAGCCCCCGTCGAAGAGGCAGAGGACCGGGCCCTCGGTTCCAACGAGTGCCGTGCTGGAATCGTCGCAGCCCAACCACGACAGTGAAGGGGCATCCCGCATTGTCATCTCGCTGCTCCGGACGCAAAGAAATGACCCCGACGTGTTCGAGACGGTTAAGGACTTTCTTGGGAAGCACGATGCCAAGGTTAAGGGAATCAGGGCGTCGAGGGACCTGCTACGGCAAGAGAGGAAGCGGTTGCTAGAGCAGATCGCCGACCTTCAGAAGCAGCTGAAAGCAAGTCAAAATATTGTGGGAAGCTTAAAGGAGGTCCTAGGCAAGTGTCCGTAATCGTTTTGCAGGTGCCTGGAAACCTTCGTAAGGGATTGAGTAGCTTGCTGGAGAAAGACTCTGGAGATTGGTGTTCTTTGGGCTTGTTTGGATTTGGGCTAGACAGTTCTGGCGTCATGAGACATCCCTGGAACCTCTTTGGTAATACCCCTGGCAAGTGGAAGGGCAAAATAGATTCTATGAGATAAGCATGGCTATGATAAACTCTAATAACATTTCTTTTAAACAACATGCCGTGCCCCGAATGCGAGGCTAGGCCCGCCTGCAATTCCCCCGAAACCCAACCCCTCTATAAAGATTTCGATTGCCCCCGACCCCCGTTCCACCCATACTTCATTCCTCAGCCCCGTTCCATCCCATCTCCTCGCACATCTTCAACCAGCTTTTCCACGCTCTCTTCGCGTGCTCCACGACCGTTCCCTCCCCGCCGGCCTGGGTTGACTTGTTAAACACCTCGATGCTGACCCAACCGGCGTATCCAATCGACAGCTGGCCGTTGTCGTCGCCCTTCTTCTCGCCCCCGCGCCGACCTACCACAGCGCGCAGCAAGTCCTTCTGAATGCTCTTGTTCCTCGACTCGAACGGGAAGAGCCTCTGGTTCCGGCTGTAGCTTCTGATGCAGTCCTTGCTCACCTCGGCGTGGCCGCAGCTCGGGGCTGTCTCGAAATCCAGGTCGGCCACCTGCACCAGCAGGACCTTGCTGCGCGGGACCCTGCTGCCGAGCTCCGCGAGGGCTTTTTTGGGCACGGACAGCTTCCCGGGCGACGAGTAGACCGCCTCGTGGGACCTGACCACTTCTTCAATGCCGCCCTTGCAGCCGTAAGGGATCAGCTTCCCGGCAATGTTGAAGGTGTCGAGTATGATGCCAACGTTGGCGAGGTGCGGCGCCGCTCTCTCGGCCCGGTTCACCATTCGCAAGGAGCCCTGCCAGGTGTCGACAAAGGCCGAGAAGCAGAGGCCTTCGTACGCGATGCTGATGGAATACTCCCTGGCCCGCTCAGCCAGACTGCAGATGTCGCGCACAATGTCCTGGGGAAGCCCGCTCTTTCCCGCCCCGTTGATGGTTGCCGGGACGGCAATCATGCCAGCTCCCAAAACGCGAGCACACGGGAGCCACAGCTCCTCGAACTCCTTGAGCTTCTGGTCCTTGTCCGGTCCGTCGCGGGTCCCGTCAAAGTCTCGGAAGGGCTGCAGCGAGACGACCTCGACCCCGGCCTGGTAACAAACTTTGCTGATGCGCCTCGCCGAGCGGATGAGGTCGTCCCTCTTCGGCGCCTGGTTCGTGACATCCTCCGGAGCCTTGTCGCCCCACAGGTCCTTCCGGCAGTCGTAGACGAGGTCGTCCCAGTAGAGCTCGATGCCTCTGAAGCCTTCGCATGCCGCAACTCGGATCTTGTGTGTCAAGTCGTGCAGGTCTGACGAACCAAGCGACATGGTCGCTATGCAAGGCTTGAGCTTGAAGGGAGGCGACATCATGGAGTGCGTGTCGACGCTTGTGTTGGGGGCTAAAGAACCAGGGGCGTCGGAGAGCCAAAACAAGGTGTTTTCGGCAGTAGTCTGTGGATGATGGAAGAATGGTGTTCCTAACCAGAAGATCCGCTGTCTTTGATGTCGGCTGCCCAATCTAAGTCTTTTACGCGCAGCTTCCCGAGAGTTGTCTAGGACCAGAAACCGCAAATGCATGTAAGTCAGTCTGATATGTGAGGACAGAGGTCCGCTTCTTAGTTCGAGAACAGCACATACAGTGGACTAGGTAATGAATAAGTAAGCGGAACGACTCAGCAATATCATGGCGACTGACTTACGTCCAGACGGTTGTTGTATACTCGTCGGAGAGTGCTCTCCTTGCTGCTGCTACTGGTTAATGTCAACAGACATATATGGCCGTTACTCTTCAGGCCGACTAGCTATTTGAGCCTCTCTTGTTATCTGCGAAGGTTCTAATAGCATGGAGCGTCCCCCTTATCGAATGGTCAGAGAAGAATACTAAGAATGACCACCTTCGCGTTCTGGTCCGTGTGGAGACGATAGTCTGGAAAGAATAGCCGGCCTGCTTCTCCCGTTCCGTAACAAGGTTGAAAGCTGCCTCTCCGGATGCAAGTTGTACGATGTACTACGACGAGCGTTCGGTGCTGACCAAGAGAGACAAACTTCCATCAAAATGAAGAATTGAAAGCTGTCAGACGTGCAGACCCCTCTTACTTTACGCAACATGGCGTCCATAGCTTTCCCGCATCGATCATAATACAGGTGAAGCGGAGGAAAATTCTGCATCAAATTCGTCACATGGCATAAGGCTGACCCGGTTCTGTGGTGCCTTCGATGGGGCCGGTGAATCCAAGGCAAGGATATGGCTTGCAAGACTTTAAGGATTCTCACCGAGCAAACCGAAAAACCGAGCATTTGGTACCGCATGAGAAGAGGACCGTCGTCATGAGAACTGAAAAAAAAAACTCTTGGTCCACCAATCGGAATGTCTGATCTCTAGTAATGTGGGGGTCATGTTGGTGTCCCGGCTCCCCGGGTTGTTTAGATACTAACTCCTTCTAATTCACGGCTTCGAAGACTGGAAGCAATGCTAGCCCTGATTGCACAGACCAGATTGTGGATCACTCTCGTCCGCGAAGCAGCCAAGAATGGAGGCGTCCATGTACTAATAGCTATTTCGTAGCGCAAGTGGTAAAGGACCACCGCGCGGGCCAGGTGTTGCGATTCAGGGTAAGGAATTTTCAGTCTATCTAGTTTTGCATGCTCAACAAGAGTGAGACAGCATGAAAACCTCTGAGATGATTTTTCTAGGTAGGGAGACGTAGGCCAAAAAATGAATGAGAGCCTTCATTCTGTCCATCGTTCGGCATGATGCTCACTGGCGTCTTTGACAAGAGCCCCCCGACCATGCTAACTTCGGTTACCTGGCTCTTTGTTGTCTCGCAGTATGCCGCTTAAGGGACTGGGTCTAGGTCTGGAGCTGGAATCCCTGCTGTTTCACGAGCTTCTTTGCCTTCAGGCGAAGAAAAACAGGGACCTGACATATCTCAAATTAGCTTAGTTGAGCACGACCGCTTACTGCTCCTGCCTAGGCTCTTTGCTCTTTTCGACACGAGCATGATATAATCGAGCAGGGACTGTCAGATGTGGCGTTCCGAGTCAAAATCTCTTCAAAGCACGGGCCAGGTTAACACGACTAACAGTAAAAAGACGTACGAAGTAGAAGAAACTTACACAATATCTCGAACCGGGACATGCAGCCCAGCCAACCGCGCGGGCTCCAACATCATCCTCCACTCCAGGGCATGGCTCAAGACGCCTTGGTCCCAGCAATCAGACCAATCATCTTCGTCTTCATCTTCTTCTTACTCGTCCTTGCTCTGTTCGTGGCTTCGAGGTCGAGATATGAGTGTTTTCATGACGGACCTCACTTCCTTTAAGACGACACTCCCGACGTGGCTAGCACCGGTAGGGTCACTCTTGGTCTGAAACAGCCTGCGACGTCATTTGTTCTCAGACCTGTTGAATGCCGTTCTCGCCGCCATAGAATGAACGTTCTCATCCTTACCATGCGCGCTCTAATCGGCACCTAGTCGGGGGAGATTCGGTTGGCTCAAAGAGCGCCTTAGGGCCTAGGAGTTGGGCGACTTCGGACGCAGCTGATCGACCATTGTTCCAGAAGAAGACGTTGGGCCACATCGTCATATCGTTGAGACTGACAACCGACATATCCTCTTGGAGCCTGCGTTTCGACAGAAACTTCTCTATTCGGTTCTTTGTCCGTTGGACAAGGATGTGCGTCGGATGAGGAGGGCCAAGGTGCTAGGTCCTTGGCACCGTTACCGTCATTTTGGAACCAGCTACACAAGTGTCTCTTCTTCTTGTACCCAGTACTCATTCCTTCGTCGTTGCTTTCTGACCGACAGCTTGACATTTTCATTGGCAATATACTCTCAGTGGCAAGCATGTTCCTCTTGCCCTTATCTTTCCCACAGGTGTGCCTAGTGCAAACATGGTCGCAGAACCGTTGTGGGCAAGAAGCATTTCCAAGGATGTCGGCGTTTTCTGGCTTGAGCGGCATAAAAAATATGACCTTGCCTTTGGGAAGAGACTCGGATCCGTCTTCATCATATCTCCCATCGTGATGCCTCGGTATCTCGGTCGGCTCTTTCTTTTCTGTCACCTTGATCACCGGCCCATTGCCGTAGCGGACACTACACCGGATAGTCCTCCCGGTACACCCGCTTCCGTTGGTGCTAGCACCCGTCATCCTTGCTGCTAGTATGCCTCCTCTGTAGGCCAAACAAACTCTCGATCCTACTATGGCCCGTCGTAATCCGTTCTCTACAACGGCAGAGGCGCCGACATTTGCTAAAAGTTTTGCGAAGCCACACCTAGACGCGCCGCCCCCACTCGCCGAACCAAGCAACCCATGGGTGCTGTTGGACGGCTTTGGGACCGAGATCCTAAAGGAAAGGGAGGTGAAGTTTCGTTGTCTTGCGAGTAAGCCAGTCAACAGGAAAACATGGCCCTTGTCCCGTATTGTAAAGCTTCCTTAGAAGAATAGGGATTGGAGCTGGGATAGTCTGTTCCGTCTTTCGCGTAGAGATTTGAAATTTTCTAAACGTCAAGCTAGCTTGTGGCAGCAAGTAAAGGGCTACAGAAGCTCAAGCGGAGGGCGGCTTGGATCTCCCAGAGCACTTACCTGTGGACCAGAAACCAAGACAGCCATATCGGAGAGCTCGAACGCGCTTTTCGTTCGACCTCGTTCTCTAGAAAGCTCTGCGAAGCTCCAAGACCAACTCCCTGCGAATATCCGTATTACCGCCGGATGGATTCCGCCGCATTAGCGCCTGCAGCTACCAGATGTTTCCTGCGGACCAGGGCAGCATCCGGATATAGGCAAGAGATAAGCACTTACTCAGCTGGGAAAAGTTTGCTCGAAGATCCAGGGCAGGAAGCAGTCGCTACCAAGCTAGACAAGTTGGACACTGTTAACGATCCTCAACAGAAAAGATGAAATACTATGCTACTTTGAATTCTTTTATACTTTGCAGATTGGATTCTCTCCCCCCAAAGCCACTAGATCTACCATGCACAACCCAGCAACACGCGGCTGCAGCGAAATATAGTCTCCTCGCCGTCCTGCCGTCCTGCCTAACGATCCTCTTATATAATGATATGCAAGACAAGCGAGTACCGGCCGTTATGATATGACATGGACCACCACCCATGTGACCGTCCAGTTCTACTAGAGGAAAGCGGGAAAAAGCGATAAAGGAAAGCCCATTATAATACCCAGCTTTTAGACTAGTACACGCGCTTAAAGGGAGGAACAGCCTTGCATTCGTTTTCGTCCAGGGTGGTGCTAATAACCTCACGGTAGGAGAGATCGACCTTGCCGTCGTTGGGCGATTTCTGGAAGCTGAGGGTATGCTTCATCCACTTCTCATCGTCTCGTTCGGGGTAGTCCTCACGAGCATGGGCGCCACGGGATTCCTTCCTCGCTTCGGCTGAGACGGCCGTTTGAAGACTAGGTTACTCATGTTAGTATATGTCCATATATGTGCATACAGGGGCCGGTCACTTACGCGCATGTAAGAAGATTCCGGAGCTCCAGGGTCTCGGTAAGGTCTGTGTTCCAGATCATGCCACGGTCCTGGATCCCAATGTCGTTGAACATTTGGTCAATCTCGGCCATTTTGCGCACGCCTTCCTGCAAACTCTCCTCTGTCCTGAACACGTTCACGTCGGACTGCATGGCCTTCTGCATGGCTCTCCTGACCTGGGCAGTGGTGTTGGGTCCGCTCGACGTCCTGATCTTGTCCATCTCCTCAATCGACCGAGACCCGTTGTCGGCTGAGATGGGCTTCAGCGAGTCGCCAGGCTTGGCGTTGTCCCGGATGGTGTGGGCCACAGCACGGCCGAAGACGACAAGATCCAGGAGCGAGTTCGCACCCAACCGGTTAGCGCCGTGGACTGATACACAGGCTGCTTCACCGCAAGCATAAAGACCAGGAACCGCCTTGTCTTGACCGTTCGCATCGACGGTCAACACCTCACCCGTATACCTTGTGGGGATGCCGCCCATGTTGTAGTGTACCGTCGGAAGAACTGGGATGGGCTCCTTGCGGACGTCGACGCCCTTGAAGTGCCTGGCCGTTTCCGAAATTCCGGGCAGGCGCTCGGCGAGGACCTCGGCAGGGAGGTGGCTCAGCTGGAGGTAGATATGATCCTTCTCCGGGCCAACACCCCGACCCTCGCGGATTTCGAGAGTCATTGACCGCGAAACGACGTCACGACTGGCAAGATCCTTCGCCGTCGGCGCATATCGTTCCATGAAACGCTCGCCCTCCGAATTCAAAAGATAACCACCCTCGCCGCGCGAACCCTCCGTAATGAGCAGACCGGGGCCGTAGATTCCCGTGGGATGGAACTGGACAAACTCCAGATCCTGGTTGGGAAGACCGGCTCGGGCAACCATGGCCATTCCGTCGCCAGTGCAAGAGTGCGCCGATGTGCAGCTGAAGTACGCTCGGCCGTAACCACCAGTCGCGAGAACGGTATGGTTGGCGAGGAATCGGTGGAGTGTTCCGTCTTCCATGCAATATGCCAGGACGCCGCGGCATTCGCCATCCTCCATGAGCAGATCGAGGGCAAAGTATTCGACGAAATACTTCATGTTATCGTATTGCAGGCTCTTGCCGTAGAGCGTATCGAGGAGGGCCTTGCCGGTCCGGTCGGCCGCAGCGCAAGTCCGGTATGCCTGTCCTCCTTTGCCAAACTTCTGAGATTGACCACCGAAAGCTCGCTGGTAACTAGAGCCACGTTTGTAAGTATGAATTGATTCGGGGAGAATTCGGCAGTCAAGATTGCTCGACACTTACATCTTTCCGGTCTCCGTTCGGGAGAATGGACAGCCATAGTGCTCCAGCTCGATAATAGCGGCAGGAGCCTCTTTGGTCATGTAATGGATGGCGTCTTGGTCACCCAGCCAGTCGGAACCCTTGACGGTATCGTACATGTGCCATCTCCAGTCATCCTCATGCATGTTTCCGAGGGCGGCATTAATACCACCCTGCGCAGCAGCCGTATGGCTTCTCGTCGGGAATAGTTTCGTTATGCAAGCCGTATTGAAGCCTGCCTCGCTCAAACCGACCACCGCTCGAAGGCCGGCGCCGCCACCGCCGACGACAAGAGCATCGTACTCGTGATCCTGTGTGCAATTGATGTCAATTGGAGTGCGACGTGGGCAATTGAACCGCGGAGTTGGCCTCGGGAGCAACATACAATTACGCGGTACTTGGAGTTCACGTGCGGCGAAGCTTCCTTGGCTCGAAGAGGCTGTGTCCCGAGAACCATGCCTGTTTTCAATCGGAAACGTCAGCTAACAGATTCGCAATTCGCAATCATCTCAGTTCGAGACCTCGGAGATTCCGTACCGGCCCGTCGCGTGTACGAGAACGACCTCGCCCCAAACGTCTGCCCTCGTCCGTATCGACCCAGCTTCAGCGACGGCCTCGCCAGACGGGCAGCCAAGCCGATGGGAGCCATGCTGGCGAATTGGTTGCGTCTGCCGGATGGTCACCTAGAATTTGTCGTGGCACGCCGGTAGCTCTCGAACGGGCACGTGGGATGGTCGCATGTGAAATGGAAACAAGAGCAAGCAGAATAAAAAGCGCTCTAGACACCTGCTTACTCCGGGAAGCAGTGCGGAGAACCCGAGGAGGTCTTTCGGAGTCGGTTGGAGAGAAGGGAGTTTTGCTGCTGCCACTAAACTGCCACTAGAGTGCAGAGGTTGGTCGACAATGTCATGATCTGCTGAGGGGAGCTTCTCGGAAGTTGGTAGTCTGGTTTTAGGAGAACCGTGATTGGCCACCGCGCTCGGTTGCCGAGGATGTTGGATTGGATTCTTTGCCGCTCTTATTAGGGTTAGGGTTATGACTGGCTTCTCCAATTCCACAGAAGCATCTCTGCATGCAAAACCTGATGGTAGGGATTACTTATTAACGTGGGCCTGCGAATATAGATGTTCCCTCTAGTATGAATTTCCCATGCAGCCTAGCCGCTTTTTTTTGCATCATTGCACCCTATGCATCCCGGGTATCAGTGGCCGCAGGAACCATTTTGCGCTTTCGCTTCCTCCTTCACCCTTGCTTCTCTTTCTCAGCATGTCTCCCGTCTCCATAGAGTTTGGCATTACTCGGCCAGGACCTCTCGTAGCATAGCCATGAAGTTATCGCTCAGTTTGTGCACCTCGGAAACTTGGGGCTTGAGAGGCTCCCCGGCGCTCCGTCGCAGCCTGTCCTGCTTCTTGGCCCTCCTACGACGCTCCGCTTCAATGGGATCTAACTCGTCCTCCTCCTCCGCTTCTTCCTCCGTATCGGAGCCCTCATCAGCATAGGCCATTTCGTCGAGGTCGCCCTGGTCGAGGCCAAAGTCTGATGCCGTGAGACTCAGCGCCCCGCCAAGGACGTCCACGGCGCTCCCTTCGGCTGCCATCTTCTGCCGAGTCTTGTCATGATGCCACTTCTTCCGAGCCTCCTGCCACGCGATGAGCTTGTCGATCTCTTCAATGGCCTTGTTCTTGTCGATTATGCCAGCGGCGACCCCCCCTGCGAAGAGTGCATTCACATCCAGCGACCCATTCTTGGGGCCGTGGCGGAGGAACTCAAGGATGTTCTCAACCCAACCCATAAGTTGGGTAAATAGCCCGTTATCGTGCGTGTGCACCTCGTGGACGAACTTGTAGAAGTTGTGCTCGTGTCTCTGGCAGAGCTCGATGAAGGCCTGCACAGTTTGGTTTGGATCGGCCGATGCGTCTTGTTCCTGACACTTTTGCACAACCTAAATTATTTATTAGAGAGTGACGTCAAGTAAGAAATAAAAAGGACAGGGCAGTACCTTGATCATGTCATCGATAAAAACAGAGAAGTCGGTGACGCTGTTGTGGACGTTGGCTGATCTGTAGACCCGAACTAGCGGCTCGTAGAAAATTGTGAAGACATCTTTGAATAGCTGTAGGGTAACTGGCTCTTCAATGAGCCGCAGCATCATCGTCTTGTCACGCTTGCGGGTGCAGAGCTTCAACATCTGCTTCATGTAGGAAAACAGCTGGGCTCCCTGCCTCAGCTCTGCATCCACATTTTCAACAGCATTGTTGAAAGCTACATAAGCGTTGAATGCTCGCTCGGTTTGCTGCGGGCTAAGCGGAGGCTCGATGTCCTCGGACTGCAAGATGGCGACTACCAGGTCGACTCCCATGCTTGATGCATCCTTGCGGATCCCCTCCTTGATGTCGGCACCGGCGTTTGTGTAAGCCTGGAGCTTCGTCAGGAACACATCATCGTTAATCTTGGCCGCTAGGTCATCGATTGCTTTCTGGAAGCTCTTGATGCCTTCGTTGAGGGTGACGGAGAAAATGGCTTGCATTGTCGACGTGCTAGTACCGGGGAACCTCTTGAGCAGGAGATCTAGAATGGTGCTCATTACGGCTGCGGGATTGGTGTATCTTATGGCGAGTTTGATGGGCGTGTAGGGAATGAGCCTGTGGACGTTCTTGAGCTGCTGGAATAGTTCGGGCGAGTTGTCTTCTGCCAAGAACAAGTGGTAGATGGTGGCGGCGACCTCGATTCTCAACCATTCAGCAAACTTTCGGTACTGAATGCTTAGGTCCTGAATTGTCTTCTTCTCTTTGATTTCTTGGAATAGCATCGTGAGACCGTTGCGTTCTACAATATCTTGCCGGAACCTATAGAGGTTATTGACGTCAGGCCTGGCCGCCTTCACAACGCGTTTGGAGGAATCTTACTGTTCCATGTAGACATCCAGCTCGGCGGCCCTCTTCCGTGCAATTTCGTAGAATTGAGCCTGCTCCTCAATGCGGTTCTCGTCAATCTGTTTTCGGCGCTCAATGTCCTCGAGCTCGTCATCGGATGGCTTGATCGAATCCTTGGTCAAGAAGGATTCCATCGACTTCGTATTTGCGATTTGGGGGCTCTGCAGTAGTGAACGCAGGAAGGCCCTGAGAGATATTCTCTGCGTCTCTCGCACCAACTTTACACGCTGAGAACACCGTCAGCCTGGGCTACCGAGACGACTCGCCAGCAGTGTTAGACTCCTCGGGATTGGCTTACCTCCTGATCGGGGAGCTTGAGAAAGGGGCTTCTGGGCCGGTCGGCCGAAGCCCGCGGTGACGCCCTCCCGGAGGCCGTCGAGCTTGCTCGTTTGTGTCCCCTAATCGGGAGACTCAGGGAAGACGGGTCCGGAGAACCGTTGTTCGATGCCGGGAGCGACAGTCCGGTAAGCTGCGTAGATGATGATGAGACTGACGACGCCTCGGAGTCATTGTCGCCTATGTTGAGGCCTGGCGGCAGAAGGCCCGAAAATGAGCTGTCTGCCTTGTTCTTCTTGGGCAACGTCGGAAGCACCTTGCCGGGCAACTCGCCTCGAATCGACTTGTGCAGTTCCCGAAAGTCACTATACCGCCTGGCTACGAAGCGCTCGTTTTGGCCCTTCCGCTTGACCCGCAAGATGAACTCCTATGCATGACGATCAGTCCCGTTCATTTGACGGTAATGCCTTCTCCACTTACGGCATGTCGGTGGGATGTGACGGTTCGCCGTTCCTTGACGATGCGCACGCCAGCAACGTTGACATCCCAGCCATTGAAATAGTTTCCTTCCGGAATCGTGTTCAGAACCCCCGTGTCAATCGCATGGCTATCCACCAGCTCAATCTCAGAAAATCGGATTCTCTCCTCGAATCCCGACGAAGTGCGCACCCCCGACACCACCATTAGCTCCACAAGCTTCTGACATTTTATGGCGAGTTTCCTTCGCTTGGTTTCTTCCAGGCGGTCTTCTGATGACGATATGTCCTTGGTTGCGAACGATTCTAGAAACTATTCCCGATGGAAAGAAGACCGGCAACCATGTTAGTAGACTATTCTCTTTTTGGCGTCGTTGATGCGTCTCCGCTCTTATACGTACCGCCTGCAGCTTGTCTTGCCAGAACTCCTTCTCCCGGGCCTTGTCAAGGAAGGGGAAATCGCGAATATGGTGCACAAAGATGTATCTAAGGATGGGAAGTTCGGACTCGAGAGGGGAAACCTCGCCGTAGGGCGACTTGAAAGGGGCGCCGAACCGTCGCAATGCCGTCGGGGAGTTGAGTTCGCTGATCTCGAACTTTACTTGTTGCGAGACGAGTTCCCGCTTCAGGTCTGCAAGCCTCGCAATCACCGTAGTTAGCTTCTTATTCTCTCCTTCTCCACACGAGCAGACCCCGTTAAACAAAACCAATGGTTGCCCAACAGCATAGAGAGGCAGAGGGAACCCACAGTGCTCATGCTTGCCCGTCAGCGACTGGCCTGGTGGAGGCGTGGATTGCGAGCCAGTGCTTGTTCTTGATTGCGCGGGGTGGACGGCGCGCCCGTTAAGGGCTTTCTTCTCGTCGTTCAGGGAAGCCATGCGAGCGGTCGTCCAATATTCGGTGCGATGTCGAAGGACGCCCCAGTCGGTGCTCTTGACAGTAAATGTGATGGGAAGAGCGTAGGTCAAATCGTGCTGTCGCAACGCGACAGAGAGGGCGTCGACTGGGTTTATCTGTTGCGGTACCGCCTGTCTGAGTTGGGCTCGAGCTGGATTGGCGGATGTGCTCTACTTGGTATTACTCGCTCGCGGGGTAATAATGCTTGACAGGGCGCACCCATACACCCCACTCCACAAGGCTTGGTGTGAAAATGAACTACGTACAGTGGATAGGGCCGGATTAGATGGAATCCTTTGCGTCCCAAATCTTGATTTATTTCTAAAAACGAGAGTTGCAAAAGCTTCCAATGCCTCTTTCTGACCTCTCCTTTCCTGGAACATTAGATTTGTACTTGTGAATTGCAATACGAGGAATATTAGTCCTGATCAAGCCAAGTCTTGTCCACATACTTCGGTGGCTTGGGCTTTTTGTGGCTAATGTCGACGTAATCATCAAGCTAGGAATACTGGGAGGGTACATGAATGAATAAATACGTGCTCGGCGACAAAGAGAGAGGGTGTCCCAAGGTCGTCTTCGGGGCATCACGACGTCGCACTTGAACCCTTGTTAGCACGCGTGGCGATTGACGCAAGATCAGTTGTTCTGGAGCTCGGTTGCCGCTGAAGACCCCAAGTTGCTGCCGTGCAATTGTGACGGCAGACTCGATCCGCCAGGTCGGATAGCCGAGCATGCCGGTGTTAGACTTCGCTGTTGGGATGCAGGCGGCAGGCCGGCGGGAAAGCGGCACCTGACGCAACCACCCGTGACGTAGTGAGTGTGGGAACGTCGACTCAGATCTGTTTAGCAGCACTTCACATCATCCGGCTTCGGCGCCGCCGACTGGCTACACCGAGAGCTTTCCAAGACCGATCTGGCTGGAATCTGCCGAGCATTAAACAAACCTCCTCGAAACACATTGGCAGCTCAGTCTAGAACGTGCGACCAGAGGGTGCAATAAATATTCGACTCCTTTACTATTCCTTCCTCTCCTTCATTCTATTTATTTGTGTCCTTTCATCTCCTTAGGTTCGGTGGACTGAAAGAGTCAACCCCTTCTGCACCTCGCTATGCTGCCTAACACTCAATGATTTGAAGTCAAGTAGAGTACAACATGGGGCAGAAATGCCATGTGGGTATCTTAGAATACAATGAAATATTCTCCCAAATAATATTGTCACAGCTCATCAAGAGCTCTCAGCCGATCGTCTGCTCCTTCACTTCGCCTACTCCGCAAGCTTAAGCTCTGGCTCGGCCTGGACTCGACGGCAAGGCTATGCTCGTGTGATTTTGCCGGCGATGTCGACTCTCGTATTGGGCTGGGCCTCTCCAGTTTCGCCGGCGAAGTTTCGACTACTTCGGTTTTGCTCGGGAGCAGACCAATCACCTTCTCCACGGCGGCCGTAAGGTTCACCTCGGGGATGTTGGGCACGTTGAAGCCAGCCTCGGCAAGCTCCTCGGGGTCGGCGTACTGTGCACTCACGAAGAGCAGTAGCATGGCGAAAAAGATGACCGACATAATGGTCCAGACGACTTTGAGCCTCTTCCTGGTCCGCTCCTGCCAGTCCTTGTCGGCTCTTTCCCAGCCTTCCACCCGTCCCCTCACCACATCCACGCGTTCGGTCAGTGTCGCTATCTTGGCACGACCCTTTTCGATGCGGTCTTGGAGAAGGTCAATCCGTGTCCTTTGCTGTTCGAACCGGTTGAAGCTGTCCACCTGTGCCCGGATATCCGATGCTAGGCTCTCCGTATCTCGCTGGAAGTCGTCTGGTATTTTCCGGGAGCGCTGTGCCAGCTCCTTGAGACCGATGATGCTTGTCTGAAGAACTGACATCTTTTCGAGGACCGAATAGTATGTTTCGTCAAGGCGGCGGCTGGCCTCGGTAGAGAACTCGCCAAGATCGAGCAATGACTTTTTCAAGCTCCTGGAGGAAAACGAAGACCAGAATTAGCTCAGTTCTGTTCGAAGCACAAAAGAGGGTACCCAGGATATGACATACGACACCGTTTTTGCCGTCTTCTCTTTCTCCCGCCGAATCTTTTCCTCGTTGCTCACTTTCCGCGCCTGTCCGTTGGCCAGCATCGGCGCGACGGGTTGGATGCTATCGTCCCCGGAGGCAAACAGACCCATGGTGCTGGCCCTCATACTCGAATCTGGGCTCGTACTAGGCATCACCTCCTCCGATCTCGCCCCCTCAAGCGATGCTCTACCGGCGCGTCCCTGCTGCAGCGTCCCCGGATGCACCGTCGGAGACAGCTGTGGATCATCTCGTTCTCGGCGATGATGAAGACCAGTGCGGTGGTGGGAGCCGGACGAGGCTTTGGGCGGCGGGGTAAGTTCCGTAGCCGATTGCGAGGGCTGGGGGCGTGACCGGTTGTAGGGCGACCCTTGTTGCGACGTCGTCGACGACTTGGGCGACTCAATGGCGTTGGACATGGTGGCGCCCTTGCGGAGCTGCTGCGTTGGTTGCTAGTCATTTGTCATTTGCTTGCATCAGGCGAGCTGGGCTCTGGGAGCTCGCTATTTGCCACCGAATGTGGCCTGTGCTCCGCCACTCAGACATGTGAATGTCCACAGGAGGTCAGCAGATTCCATTGTCCATTAACAGTGCATCAAAAGTATATATATACTTTCCGGCATATTACTGCTTCGTTCTTCTGACCCTGATGATGCATTGTAGTAAAACTACCATTTGAATGGAAAGGTAAAGGAGCGATTGAATGCATGATGACCGTGGCACATTCCTAGATGCTTGGCGCCTATCTAACAGTTTCGTACCTTTAAAAGAAGATACAAGTACAAAGGTCTGAAAAAGGGATGCTTTGTCCACCAAGACAAGAAACTTAGGGTTAGGGTCACAAAATTCCCTAGGCATTTGAACTTGGACAAAGACTTTGAGCAGCAGGTGCATCTAGATATATTCATCTAGATAGCGCCTGGTGATGAAGATCTAGGGCGCATGTGCCGTCCATCCAGATGGCCAGGATGAACAATATGGAGATGTTTGACATCCCGAGAACGTTCACTCATCAGGACGGGTTCGTTTATCTCATTTCGATCGTCGCTCGTAATGGCACCCGGCGCCTCCATGACAACCAGAGGTCATCGACAACATTTCGTCTTGTAGCAGTTCATCTCCTCTACCGTCCTCTCTCACGAGTTCAGCAACTTATTTCTTTTCTCTCGCCGCTTCAACCTTTCGACTCGCTTCCTGTGCATCTTCTCTGCCATCTTCTCGAATCGCTCCTTTTCCTCTTTGGCCGCGCGCTTGCCTCGAATAGCTTGTATCCGTCGCTGTCGTTCCTCCTCCTTCTCTTCCTTCATTTCCTTCTCCTTAGCCTTCATGATTGCCATCTGTGCCCGCTGCTTGCTCCGGAGCTCGAAGCTCGATAGTCCCTTTGCCGGCCGGAAGGCTTTCCTCGGCTCGTGCCACTGCTTTCCTAGTGATTGGACGGCTCCCAGTCAGTCAAACCACTCACTCTATCAGAGCGATGCCCCCTTTCACCCGTAGCTCCAGCATCAACTTTTCCTTTCTTACCGTTCTTCCTCATGCCCTGTGGAACAACCTTTCCCATCTCCGTCTCTGGACCAACCACCGTCTGCTCCACGGCAGCAGACATTGTATTTACTAAGAACCAGTCGCGTCCGTAGAAATTTTCCCTGTTCGGAAACACCCCCGACACTTGTGGCTTGTCGACAGACGAAAATGGCAGGGACGATTTCAATATTTCGCGACGGGCCGAGCACCAGCTGGATGGGTAGGACTCGATGGTGTAGTGTCGGCACAAAAATTTTTTGTCGGGAATCTCGCCTCTCCGTAATTAAGAGATCGCCGTATTCTGGACCTTGTCTACTTTCCCAGGGGGGCACGTTGGTGACAGGGAAGATTGCGCAAAAGCACCAAGAAACGAGAGGGAAAAAATTTACGATTGCGACTCTGCGAGAATACGCTGCTAGTCAGTATGCGAGTGCGTAATGATGAAATCTCCTTTGCCCACATAGATTCCACAAAAAAAAATTGAGTGGAGGCGGCGACTGGCAGGGTGGTCACGACAAAGGCACTGACAGCGGTTGGCCAGCTGCCTGGTATGATAAATTAGTGGAGCCGCATCCACTGAAAAATCAGATTGCCGAGCGCCTGCGAGTGTACCAAGGCAAAAAAGACTGGTAGCTCCCAAATTTTGGTAGAATTTGGGAGACTTCCCCGCGCCTCCGCTCATTTCAAACCCCGGAAATCGCGTGCGTGCGTGTTGGATCAGCGGAGATTGGGGTTATAAAATCGAGATACCCTTCAATTTTAAGTACATGTAGTGGCCCTGCGACGTGTCACCATGTCAAACCTGTCAAATCGCGGTCAATGGTTTCATTGAAATTCTCTCCTCAACTTTAGAGACATCTTATTACTGCGTACTTCCGGCTGCAAGGGTCGAGGTTCGACGATGCAAGTCAGGGGATTTTCCCCCTGCCACTTTGCAGAAACGGACATAGCATGATCCAGCAATACGAATAAACAATATTGAAGGTCGAGATCCATTTCCTTTTTTTTCCCCGTTGCTTATTGTGTCCTGGGATCCGAGGCCCAATCTGTACAAGTCTCTCGACATCTCATCAAACAGGACCTGAGCACATCCCATCTTGGTGACTCGTCGACAATTCGTAGCTAGTCACCTGGGTACTTCGTAATTACGAGCTGGATAGGAGTCAAAACATGTTCACGAGTAAGCTAGGGACGGGCAAAGATGCAGAGAGCATGTTCATTAGTGTTGTCTACGCTCCAATGTATTCCCTCTCTCCGTCTAGCCTGCCAAGCAACATGGGGCGAAACCCCCCTCGTTCCTTTTGGTACAAGACATGTCAAGTATGTTCATGAATGAAAACGAAACAATCGTGTCCCGGCGCCGTGGGACATTCCATATGTTCTCCATCACCGACCGCCGACCGCCCGCCAACCCAAAAAAGAAATTTGCCCTGATGTGAACAGGACCAAGTGTGTGCTCATGATAATGTGCTTGCTACCTCATGCTGTCGTAAACGCCAGGCCCGTATGCACCTGCCGGAAGTTGAAATAATCTCCGTTCCAATAATACATGGATAGAGAAGGGAGTGTGAGGGAGAGTTAAAGATGAGGTCTGTGTTCGAGCTTGATTACGAGGGTAACCAAGGCGAACCACAGAGCCATCGGAAGAAGGTCGAAAGTTCGTATTAGGCGTATACAGTCGTAAGGGAATCGGCCACCGGTCATCGTCGGTTCGATTCTAATTGGAGGACGACTCCTTGGGCTTCCAGAATTGCACCATGCGGCTCAAACGCTTCGTCCTGCTGATCTTGGCTTTCTTCTCGGATTCGGTATCGCAGGACACTTCCATCGAGAGCTTGCTCCTCTCTCCGTGAGAGCTGCTGATCAAGCGGCTGAGGCTTGCCAGGCTCGACCGACGACGGCCGAAAGCAGCTGAGGAGACCGATGCAGGCCGCTGGCTTGAGAAAGGCGCGTGGGGACCATATTGATTCGGCGTGTATCCGCTTTCCCTCGTCATTGTCGAGTTGCTAGATGTCAATGAGGGGATATCGTCCACCGAGATCCTCACTTCCGGGCCAGGCTGACCCAGCAGCAAAGATTGGAAGCTATTCTCGTCATTGACCGAGGACGGGGCCGTCGATATCCGCTGGGCGTCAATGGAAATTGGGGACCGCGGCGACGGGAATGACGATCCATGGCTCATTGAATACGGACTGACTGGCACATGAGACATGGTAGGCAACTGCAGCGGGCTGATTTCGACAGGTGCCAGGTCTCTTGCGGCAAGTATCCTTCGCGGGGACGGGGTCGAGGAGCTCGACGGAGAGTTACTGAACAGGTTTGAATGTTGGAAGATCACCTCGGAGGGCTCTTCGTGGATTACCTCGTCTTGGAGGGAGTTGGTTGAATGCTCGGATCTGATGCTTCGGATCGGTGGGGGCATGATGTCGGCCTCGTAGTGAGCAGGGACGGAGACGTTGCAGTTGGCACCTTCTACCGAAGGACTTGTTGCGATGACCACGGCAGGGGGAGTCGTCTCTCCGTCAGACGTTGATGCTGAGGACGCGTCGCTTTCCAAGTCCCTCGGTGCTGCTTTCCTCTTCGAATTGGTGCCGTCCTCGTCTTCTTCTTCTTCCTCAAACACGTCGGCCATGGTCGAACTACTTCCAAACCGATGAATGCCGAACTTGCCGCCTTCGAAGGGCACCATTTCCGGCGCACTCTCAGCCCTTCGGTGGTAGTGCATGCCGGGCCCGGTGAAGCCTTTCATTCCCTGTGCGCTGTGTAGTTGGCGCTTATTGTTTCCAGCCGCCCGCTGCGCCGCCTCCCACTCAGGGTTATGCGGGAGTGGCGTGTTGAATGGACCGAGTGCTGCGTCCAGATCGATCACCGGGAACGAATTTTCCTCGTTGCTTGGCGCGGTTGCGTTGTTGGTAGAGTCGTCGGAACCGTCCCCTGAAGCAGATGCCGCCTCGCTCGGCCCGGGTGGCTCTGCAATTATCGGAACCGGAATGTCGGTGTGCGTTAGAGTGGCTGGTATCCCATCTTCGCTAGACTGCCCGTCGTCTATCTTGGCCTTGGCACGGGGCTTTGCCCGACGCGGCAGTATGGACCCAGCCCATGCTTTCACCTTCTTCTTTTTCTTCTTGGTCGCCTTCTTCCCGCCACGCTTGGAACCCGGGAGGGTGCTTTCCGCGTCGTCCAGGGCGGAGTCGGAAACATGCTCACCGCCAGAAGATGCGGAGGAAGACGTCGGTCTACCAGCCGACTCTGCAGAGCTAGAACTGACGGGACGGGGCCTGTTTTGCGGGTTAGACGTAATAAAAGGCTCCAGGCCGAAGAACGACCATCGTTTCAAAGTCTTCGTTGGGCTCGGTTCTGCCGATTCTACCGTTTCCTCATCGGCCTGGCGTAGCGTTGGAATCGAGTTCCGTCGCCGAGCCGAGCACACCTGGATACTTTTATCCGTCGCTTCCAAAGGCTGCCGTTCGAGGATGGCGCCGGCTGTGCTGGGTCTAGACTCGACCCTCTCGCGTGCAGGACCCATTTCAACTGGATGCTGGTGATGTGTTTCCCTGTCCAACGCCGCTGGCGTAGATGCCGACACGATTGATGATATGCTGCCCGACACGGAATGTCCCGGGCGGGCCGTCATGGTGCTCGACGTGTCGCTCGAAACGAGGGACAATGGACGGGGGATGAACTCGACCGTTTCGGAAAATCCTACTCTTGCCCTTGGCATCGGCCGGGGCGGTGGTTGCGCGATGGGTTCGGGTACTGCTGTCTCCTCGTCGTCCTGCGTTGCCGAAGGAGCGCTAGGCCTCTTGAGAATCGGTTCAGACTCGACAGGTTTCAAGGCTCGCTCGGGCATTGGCGAAGGCTGCTCTTCACGATCAAAGTCGGCCGGGCTCGTAGGGGCACTACTTCCACGACCGATTCCAGTGGTGTTTGTAGGCTGTAGTATAATAGACAGGTCATGGTGTGAGATGGCAGCCGACCGTCGGTGGGCGTGGCGCGATCGCCGGACGGGCTGCGGAGGCACGAAAGAAGGCGAGGAAAACCCGCCCTCTGCCTTGGTTGGGCTCGTGCTCATTATGGTGTCGCCATCACGAATACTTCCACCAACGTATTCGCTTCCTCCGCGCCGGTGTCCGTGGCCGCCTCCCAGCCGTCCCGGGGATGGGATCGTCCCAGCCGACTGCGGCGACAGTGGAGGACTCAAATGGCCGCTGCCCGGTGCTTTCAAAGCGCCGGGGTTGAATTGAAAGTCTGGCAATGCCAAAGATCTCGATGGACGTTCGGGTTTCCCCGTACCCGCACTTGGTCCAAGAGACATCTCGCCATTCTCAAGCGGTGACTGCGGACGCCTTCCCGTAGCCCTCGAATACGATGATGGCGCCGATGCAGGATTTCTGGGTGGAAATACAAACGGTGGATTCGGCGGTGGTAGATTTGATCGGGGAGACGGTAGAGGAGACGCCATTTCTGATGGCGGTGCGTCGAGGGCGTCAACTGGTGCGGCTTCGACGAGCCTCTCTGGCCCGCACGTCGTCGCCATCGTTGCTGCTGTTCAGGAGATCATTGAAGGAAATGGTTGTCAATCGGTTTCGCGGGAAGGGGATAATAATTGCGGCGACACTCGGTCGCAAAAACAATCGTAATCGAAAGATCAGGAACACTAAAGGAGTGGACGGTGAAGACCAGCGCAAATCTTTCAGATTCGCAGCTAGAATTCCACCAAGTGGATTAGACTTTCGCGGATGGTGGATGAAGATGGTCGATGGGGGGATGCGGGAGGAGAAGAGAAACACGGCCGTCAGCTTTTCGGGGGAGGGCGGCGGGCGGTCTGCAGTGTGCACAGTGCGTCTGACGGTGCACGCCACCTTACCTACTGGCTCTCAGCTGGTGCACCCTTCGATTCCGTTGTCCTCCAGTCAACGCGATCGCCGGTACGGTACGAAACAATGCCCAGGTACGCAGGCAGGAAGGTAAAGCGCCTGAAATTAACGGCGGGTGGCTCGTGGCTAAGAATACAGTGCCAGTTACTGACCCACCATCCCAGAATGAGCACTACTGATTTCCGTCGTCAGCACCAAACCTGGACAGGCTGACCAGGATCGTTCAACTTCCTTGCTCAAATTTCCTACTCATCAGTACTTTGGTTTTCGCAACTACACCAGGTCGCCGCGCAGAGTACCTGCTAATTAGTCGCCCAAAATCATTGTGCTGGTTGCGAAGACACGCTTCAAACGGCGTTGGCAACGCTTCGAACCGGGGCACGAGGCGCCTCACCCAGAGTCGAGTTATCTCTGCTTTCATACCTTCAGTCGGGCTTTTGGTGACCCTAATCTCGTCGTGAGTGGCGCTAGGAGTGCTCGGCCAGTGGAGCTGAACCTGAGACCGCCTCCACCACTGTCGCCAGGCCGATTACGTTCGTGCTTTGAAGGAATACAAGTGCCTGTACGATGGCACCACGTCAACCATGAAGTTTCAAATCCTTCTGCGCCGGGCTTCCAAATTCCACGTACTACTATGAACCAATGCCTGGTTTGTCAACCGAGGGGCGCGCTACCTCTCTGCACTCAATGCAGATCAGGCACGGGCACCGGCCGGCGAATACCTTTTTGAGATCGCCTTCTCCGTCGCGAATCTCCATCGTTTTACGGTCCGTATTTGGATTTTGGAAGCGGTGGTGAGGTTGTGAGAGGGATTCAGGGGCAGCAGGTGGATGTGACGAACCAGAGCCGGGACCACTCACACTGGGCAGGGAAAAAAGGGGACAGACGTGGGGGGCAGCACCGCAAGATGGTACCACTGTACCAGAAATGGCAGGAACCGGGCATACCGTTCCTGCGTTGTCCAGGCTCCAGGCCCCAGGCTCCAGGCTCAAGAGATGTTGAAATCTGTGATCTTACCAAACACCTTCGTTAAGGTCGTGCTTCATACAACCTTGAAGATCCAGGTGTATCGGAGGCTATAGTTAAACAGGATTTCTAGAAGTTGGGCTCTTATGGAATACGACGACGATATTTTGTCTCTCGTATACTTCGTTGGGTGGCATCTATCCCCGTCTCGCCTCGTTGTTCACGTTTCTCTCGCCCAGAAGGTGACAGTGTGTGAATTTTTTTTTCTGCCCCCGCCTCCCTCATCACTCGAGTCGCTCCTTGGCGGCCAGCAGTTCTGCACACTTCACCGCCCAGTCATTCGTTTCGCCCAATTGCATCGCCAACACCAGTTGAACTCTCAAGCGCACGGATAACGATGCATGAGTACATGAATTGTGGGCATCTCGTTTGGAAAGAGGGTCAGTAACGAAGTAACAAATCCACCGTGATTTCACCGGCTAAAGCTACCTGCCAGACCGCCTGAAGGATTAACATGCTCCAGGTCACAGGGCATCTCCCTTCATCCTGAGAGGCGAGGCGAATCGACGCGAGGGCCTGATGGTGTCTGACGAGCCAATTGGGACTGCAAATCTTGAGAGGTTGCAGCAAGTTGCCGCGAGCAGATATCGCGTGGGGCGCTGGATGCCTCGCCATGCCATTCGTCGCATAAAACCAGTCGGAGAACTCACTCAGCCGGAAGCGCCTGCACTTTCTGCACGTTGGCCCTTGCATGCGAAGTTGCGCCGCTCGATGGAAGCGGCTGCGCTTGCATCGAGGCCGAGCGAAATAACAGACTATTTGACAATCAGCGATTCGAGAAACCAGGTCGGAATCTAGCATGGTCGTATTTCTTGTATATCATACTTCGGCTGAATGCGGCGACCCATGATGCCTTGGGTTTGATCCGGCTTTACAGCACGTTGCGAGACGAGCAGCCTATCTTGGGTATCATTGAACTCGAATGCAACACTAACCAGAATGCCGTCCCGACGATGGAACAGCAGAACATATTTTCGACATCCCCACATGACCACCACCGACCTTAGACGTGCTGGCACGTACCACTGCTGCAAAGACGTACTAGTATCTACTTCAGGGTACAAGTGACAGCTGGATATTTGCACGTCTCCTAGAGTCATGGATGCAAGACGTTGTATTCGAGACCGCAAAACCTGGGTTGTGCAGCTCTGTAGAGACTGGCTATTCCCTCGCAACGAAGAGATATCCACGATGGAGGATGCCAAGACTCATACGGAGACGTCAACTTAAGGGTGAGACGGTGAGTATCTTTCGAGACATGTTGCAAAGTGGATCGTGGAAAATAGGAAAGCCACCTTTCCGTGACCCGATTCCGGGTTCGTCTGATAATTGTAAAACAGATCGACCATGATCCGTCGAGACTCCCACGAGGCGAGCGAAACCATTCCCCAATGGTAACCTTCTCACTGTCGTATTTACTATTCAGTCGCGACACAGACTGGCCACATGGCTGGCCAGCTAAGCCTGGCCTGACCTCGCCTGCTTGATAACTGATCTACCTCTATAGATACGCGGTAATTGTGGCTTGTTACAGCTTGTTACTCCGTCAGGCTTCAGTAGATCTCTCGACCCGTCTTTCCGGAATTTTTGTTGTCCTTGAGGAAACATCTCAGTCGGGGAAGACGGGATGAGAGATGATTTGTTGCCTGCAAACCCGGATTTTGCTGCGGGCCATTTGACCTTGCTCTCTTACCAGCCGTGTCGCTGCTATCTACTTTCTCCCTCTGCAACCGTCACAATGGCTCTCAGCCAGCCTGCCAACCGAGATTTGTATTGGGGGCCATCCCGTGGCAAACAGTCACTACTATGGCCAACAAATACTGATAATTCTCCATGTTGTGTGTGAACCGCCCACTACTGGTAGTCCTACCGCCCATACAACCGAAGGCGTTATTGACAAAAAGACGGGTTCAAATTTCGGCCATTTGTGGGCCAATTTCCCACATGCCATCGCCATCCCGCATGTCGCCAGGCAGCATTCGTAACCACAGGAAGAGATGATCGTAGCGACAAGGAAGTCCCGGTCGCAAAACGAAGAAATATGGAAATTAGAGACCGCTTGGGATGCCCTCGGATGGTCAAGGGTCCACACCATTCTTCCCTGGCCTCTTGGTTTGCGGCAGTGGCGAAGGTGGCGCTCGGAGGATTTCCTCGCTGCTAAATAGTCTAATTTAAAAGGTCTGATGACGATGGGATCTGCCTGCTGGTGAGCGCTTCAACAATCTGTTCTTCGGGGCCGTCTCGAAATTGGCGGGCTAGGTAGAAAATGACAGAAAACGCTCGCCTGTTGCGCGCTGCTTGCTAGCGGGACGAAAGAGATTGTCGTTCCGTGCAGTTGCCAGATGCGAACAAAAAACGCGAATGCACCTGTCGGAGGCGAGCGCATTGCAGGTGGAATATGTCCGGCTACAGATGCAGTCGCTGCGCATTGGCAGATCGAGAACGGGGTCTTAGCGTTCTAATAATGGGCATCTAATTCTGGAGTCCCTACCACTGACCGTGCACCCATATCAACAATCGGTTGTTCGCTTCAAGGCTTCGCGACCAGGTTTAGGCGGTTAAAATGTACGGGTTCGAATGTTTCCGACAGCGGGTGAGCAGACTTGCAGGATGACCGTTAAAGATAACATCGGGAGGCCGAAATACAAAATAGTATTCTTTGATTGTCAGTGTTATGGATCGGGCTCGAAATTTTGGAGTTCGGTTTGGTTGTTCAGGCTATCGCCCAGCACGTCAATAATGATACGGCCTCAAATTCCGGAGATGCGCTGGGCTCCTACAATTGGTACCTGAAATGCAATGTGTTCACTGCTCCGTCGCTAGTCAGGCGCGTCTAGCCTCGGCTAGAGCCGCCTTCAGCGCCTCAGGTACCAGCGGACCCAGCCTGAACGACCTCTATCAGATTCGAGCACTACAGAATCAATCGAGATCATCACATCAAGGATTTCCTTGACGCACCATAAGTATAACAATACCGGCGACTTTGTCGAGTTGCATCCAGTTGAATTATCCCTAGTTTTCGCCGTCCGCTTCACGTAGCCCCGGACGACGTCCGGACGGGAGAAGAGACAAATCGTCGTCGTTGCTTCCTGCCTGGGAAAGGGGGACCAAATCAGAAGATCGGCTTTTTTCCCAATGTCCGACCGGGCCGCGAAAAACGGGTCAAAGAGACTGCTCAAGGAACTGGAGGATTGGGAGGCAGAACGCAACGATGAAAAGTTCATCGAGCGGTTAGGTCCGCCAGATGACGCTGACATTCTAAGTTGGGAGGCTGTCATCAATGGCCAAGGCATAGGAGGCGGGTATGACGGTAAGGATCCAGTACCTCGCCCCCATCATCGTCGCTTATGTCACCCCATGCACTATTTTCTCCTCTCCGCATTATGAATGTCGATCCTCTTCTCATCCCGCCTTGCACGTCTTCTCCATCTCACCGTAGCTCTGGTCGCCCTCAACAACATTCAACTAACCGTAGGCTCCCAGCCGGCCGCTGGCTCCTCACCATCCACGTTTCCGCGTCCTA
>Ga0247774_1000035_pt1 | contig 57530 bp, 45 predicted proteins | sample UWRJL001104B6_FD_179933 | JGI IMG/M metagenome (GOLD analysis project Ga0247774, IMG submission 179933) | Plant litter microbial communities from Arlington Agricultural Research Station in Wisconsin, United States - UWRJ-L001-104B-6 | ecosystem: Environmental > Terrestrial > Plant litter >...
ACCGAGACGGACACGACATCCACACCCGTGACGCCCACACGCGGGTCCTACACAATCCCTCACCAATCGTACCACCCGCCTCCGGTTCTTAAAACAGTTATCCTTCCCCCGCCTGCAAACCATGCCCTCCTCTACATGCCAACAACGGTCCGCGTCCTCGCAGGCCTTGTCTCAGACTTTCTAGGCCAGCACATCACGCAACGCCTCTCACTTGCGTGGCAGCTCCAATACCTCTCCAAAGAAGGAAAATGGGAAGTCAAGAACCTCGCAAAGTGGAAGAGCGTAGCCCCCGTTTCGGGTCCCATCGGGCCCGAGGGCCAACCCGTGTTCGTGGCCATGAAGACTCTGAGAGAAGTCGACGAGGAGCATTCCCCCGCGGAATTTGTCCGGAGGCATGCCGATTCCGTATCCGACATTATCGACATTTCGCACGACCAGCCTGCCTATGATGCGAGGGGCTTGGAGAAGGGTGGTATCCGGTACCACAAGTTCGCGACCGTTTCCAAGATCCCGCCGACCGCTGCGGAGGTGGAGGGGTTCATTGCGCTGGTGGATCGGATTCGGAAAGAGAGGCAGTCAGGAGGCGAGGAAGGTGGGACGCAGACAAACAAGGCGGCGGCGATGGTGGGCGTCCATTGTCATTACGGATTCAATCGTACGGGATACTTTATTGTCTGCTACCTTGTAGAGAGGTGCGGAATGACCGTTACGGAAGCATTAGATTGTTTTGCGCAGCAGAGGCCGAATGGGGTTCGGCATTCGCATTTTCGGGATGAGATTTATGTGCGGTATTCTGGAATGGGGCGGAAGAAGGGCAGCGAAGCTTGATTGCGGAGTTTGACCGAGGGAGGCTTTTGATGCCCGGTTATAGAGTGGAGATTTGAGGAGGCCCTCTAACAGTTCTCGGGTCTTTATGGACTCCGGGCTAAGTTATTACCGGCGTAATTATTGCTGTTGAATGAATAAGGTTGGCTAAACGGCATCCTGCAAGCAATAGAAGCAACTCGACTGGATCAAGACCGGTAGATTGGTTGATGGTATACTAGCTGGGTATATTTCTCATAGTTCTCAGCAGTTGGTATTTTCAATCATCCATGACAGCAGGCTCTGTCTAGACTAGTAAGCGTAGAGTATGCTTCCCCACCTCGACCCAGTCCTTGTCCACGTACAAAGGCCGATCATATCTAAGCATACCCACGACACACCATCGTACAATCCAACTTCAACATCAGCAACATCGTACACTTATAAATAGCTTACAAGCAACGCCTTATTCGTCACATCATAAACTCGCCCAAACCCCGATCGTAAATTCAAAAAGCCCCCCTTTGAACGCCCCACCCATGAACGCAAGGGAACATATCCATCCGTATTCACGTTTTTCATTCGCGACCCCCTTTCGGCACCGATTCCTTATATTCCTCGTCCCAAAAAAGATCCCAGTTTCCAAAAGCGACCACACACGGAGCCAGTCGCCTTCATTACCCTCACCGATAAGTCCTAACCCTCGAAATTCCATTGTTCGTCATTCTTTCCTCGCTCCCCGGTCGGGGTTCCTCGCCCCTGAGCGCAAGCCTTCCCTCCATGTCCCTGAGGGGCACCTTCTGCGACCGGCTCGACTGCACGTCGTACCCGAAAAGACTAGGGAACCACGTCTTCAGCAGGGGCGTCAGGGCCGGTGCCGAGGCTGTGATGAGGGCCAGGTTGGTCTCGATGGCCGAGGTGATGAAGCCGATATTGTAGGTCGGGTCCGGGTCCGGCGAGAGGTTGTAGAATCCGATGATGAGAATGACGAGGCGGGCGATGGAGGCGGCGGTTACACTTTTATCCGACATTAGTACCTGAAGGTTTGTGGCGAAGAAAGGAGGTTTTAGAAGGAGTAGCAACTTACAGTCCACCCAGCAAAAACACAATCAAAAGCGCATATTTTGTGCGTCTGGGAATGCTCAAGTCCCTAAAAATGTACGCCGGCAAGGCCAGCACAGCAACGTCGGTCAGGATGGTAAACCCTGCCGTGATGGTATACAGCAGGCCCTGGTCAACACATCGGCCGCCGGGAATCGACTGGTCCCAGTTGAAGTCGATGGGAGTGCATTGAAATGTGATTGCGAAAAAGGTGCCCACCATCTGCAGTAGGTTGATGGTAGTGAGGATAATGACGTACATCCTCACCCCGTCCTTTTGGCCAAAGAGTCGGTACAGGAAAATGAGCACCGAGCATTTGACAAGAGCTAAGATGGGGTTGTAGAGGATTTGGACCGCGTATGTCCAGATGAGACCTTCGGTAGGGTCGTGTGGGGGGATGTTGACGCCCCGGATGCCGATATAGTTTGTCTTGATGACTGTTCCGTCTTTTGTCAGCAGGGAGATTCTTCTTGCAGGTAAAGGGGAGGGGATTCGCACATTTGTAGCTCGCCGCTGTTTCTATTGCCGACATGAGCATGGCTGTACATATCAACCCGTCATCTACCATCATGTTAGCTTTCTGTCATCTTCGCAATTGTCCGGGTATGGACATCTCATACCCCATCCAAATTGTCTAGACGCCCACCTCCCGGCCGTCCGAATCACCACGATAATCAAAGCCAGAGCCGGAAACCCGAACAATATCGCCAACGCAAAGTTCTGCATCCCGCTCGTCCTGTCTGGTATCCCCTGGTTCAGAGGAGTTATGTTCTGGAGAGCACCCATTGCTGGGTTTGGAGTTGTCATGATTTGATCCATCATCGGTAGTCGTACATTGAGATAGGTGTATGTATCGATATCGATGGGAAGGAAAGGAAAGAGAGAAGAGAAGCACGACAACTGGAGGGGGGTGTCCTATATAAGACTGGAAGTAATGGGGGAAGATGGGAATCAGCTGTTGATCCTGATCTGTGGCGAGTGTTCGATGTGAACAGGGGGGTGTAGACAAGGCGTGAAGGAAACACCTCATATGTGTTCGTAAAGGTGTAAGAGAATGGCTTTGACGAAAGCTCGGACGGCAGATATCAAGAGGATCTCTCGTTAGAGCAAAGTGGGTGTTCCCACTCGAACGCTCCGTCATGTCCTCCTACGCTGCGGTGTCATCCCTGATTCTTTTCAGTCAGCATCCTCAAGGCAGCTTGCATATTCTCGATCCGGTTAAAGGGATTTTCTTGTATCAAATTGTCCTTGGAGGGCCGAAGAACAGTGGGCATAAGCGAGGTGACATACCATCCTTTCGAGATCCGCAAGGTTTGCCGTGGCCAAGAGGTTATCGCGTGCGATTTGCGGTCCGTCATGCTCGTCGCTCTTGAAAGTCGGCCACAGATCCAGCCGATCGATCCGATGATGTAGAGCTGGAGCGTCTGTTCTGAGACGCCCACCATCAGTGGAAGAATCGACTCGAGACAAGGGGTCGTGCGGCCCGTGCTCTGCGAACAAAGACTGGGGAAGTTCTCCTCGCGCCAAATCAGCCTGAACGGTACATGCCCAACTGTGATGGTGGCGAACCACCCCTGCAGGAGAGGCTCTTCGCTAGCGTGCCAGCTCGTCGGCACGGTTAAGTGCCTGCAGGAGCCGTGCGGGGTGCGTAGGGCTGTTTCTACTAGCTTGTGAGAACCTTCCACCAACATCGCTCTTGTCTGTATGCCAATTGTTTCGCAAGATACACTCAATTTCGGGAAAAAAGAGACCTAAACCGAATGCAGATTCAATCAACTCAAAAATCGGAACTGTCAATAGAAAATTCTCAGCGAGGAAAACGTCTTCCTGATCATGCAATGAGATTTGTGAAGCCATGCATGTAAGCTGGCCGGCACTTGGGTGAGATGATCACACAGCTCACGGGCCTGATAATCGCCCCTCGACGTGCACATCAATTGATAACACCCCTCCATCGACAAGCCCACTGTCTGCTAACAGCATCATGGCTAATGCGATCTTGAGGGTGGGTAGCCTGTTCTCCGTCAAGTTGGGGTCTATCTCGGCCGTCATTATGAGCCATGGCCCGGCTCGACAAAAAACCGCCAAGAACTTGTAACACAACACGCAACGGGGTGAAAGCAGGAGGATTTATTTGTCCCAATCATGATAAAGGCTCGTTTATGGACGCTAGCGATAACGGCCTCGTTATGGTATCGAGGCAAAACAATCGAAGCTTCTGAGACTTCGAAGAAGCAGCGGGTTTGGCGGCGCAGTCTAAGCAAGAGCCGGCATTAATGACGACGTTAATGGCGTTGAGAGAATCCTTGGCCTGGGCTGGACCCTAGCGCGGCCCCACGCAGCTTGATTGGAGCGCAACTCGCTTGTCTCTGGCTTCTGGCTATTAGCCACCTCAAACGTCGTCGGACGGGCGAGGCTAACGATGTGAGACTTGACATAGGTTTGTGGCGGTCGAGGATCATCAGCAGTGGGGCCGAATTCCGTGGCTCGGGATTTGTGCATGGTAATTGGTATAATGGCGAATAGTCGACAAATGAACAAGGAGGTTGAGAGGTAACTCATCTCTGCCCTTAATAGATGGGGTTTGAGGATGGTGCTTGCTAACTAAGCAGAAGGCAGGCTTGACTGGCATTGGAAGCGGCGCTTCGATACCTAGCATGCCAGCCTGTCGAGCGTTGCCCGCCGCAATCAAGGCCACGATTCAAGGTTGACATTGGAGAATCCGATGATCGTTGAGTGCATTGGCCATGCCCCAGATGCACTGATCTGACTGAGGGCAATCGGCCCAGAGTGCGAGAAAATCATTCCCCATGGTAAAGCTAAAGCCCAGGCTTCGAGGTAGGACTTGATGCCATCTTCCAAATAAATCTGTTCGTGCACGACTCCGGTTTGAAGAAATCGCCGACGCAGTGGTGGCATCAATTGCATGATAAATCCGAGCGGACTAGTGTAGTGAGACAAGGGCGTCCGAAGGAAGAAAGGAAATTGGATTCCAGCGGAAGGAAAGGAGTCCGCTACCGGATAGCGAAGGAATCACATCCGCGGGGAATTTCAGCTCGTCTGTGCGCTGAGCATTTGAATCTGTGATCGTAATTACAACGGTGCGGTGGCGTCAGTCCCCACCTACTTGAGTCGCTGTCAGTGTCGAATTCTGGGAGCAGGCTCTCGACTCTCGACGTGGAAGAGGAATGTGAGATCTGATGTGCGTTGTCGTCTCGGCTGGTCATGGATTGCATAGAACTTCGGTCTCTTTGAAGAAAGTCAATATTAGTGGCACGTATTCCACGACGGAAACTAGGGTTGGAGAAGTATGACCCACTCATTCAAACACTACCCCTAAATTAAAGAGACGAATTTCTTCCAAAGTCGGACCTTGCGGTGAGAAAGTTCGACGTTGGTGGGTAGTGTCACACGCTCAACGAGCGACTTGCGTATTGGTATTTGTGTAGTTTGCAGAGTGCATTATGACCCCAGATCCGTGCAGACATGCAACAACTGACGGAGGCACTGCGGGAGCCGACAAAGCAATGTCTTTTCGGTCACCTAGTTCCGAAATCAGGTGCCCCTTCTTGGGTTATATCTATGATGCTTGGCTATGGGTATATTGTAGGTCCTACACATGTAACTCGGAAGATGATGCTATCAACCCGGGTGTAGGCATGTGGTAGGGTAAGGCACTTCGTCTGGACCCGGAGGTATCTAAATGACTGTCATGGCACCTGGGCGAACAAGAGTAAGGAAATAGTGGCCGAGAATCACCGGCATCCAAGGAAGGGTGGCAGTGCAATTCACCACACCGATGAACCTACAACATCGTACTTCTGCCAGTAGGGTATCTCCACCCAACTCCAGGTCTGGGATCGGCAGGCTCGTAGATGGATACGGGGAACGTATTCATACAGCGTTGGCAACAATCATTCGAGTGGGCTGTCAGTATGTTGCTTCGGCCGGGAAGGCAGCTGTCCGGTAACTTGAATGGAACCTCGTTGCGGCCCTCAGGAGTCCAGGCCTCAGGCTCCGATATCTTTTCGAGTTCTTCGACGATTCGGCGGCAGTTGGAGTACTCCTCCAGACGAGGCTGGTGTGGGCAAAGGTGGAATATGAGGATAAAACGACACATCTGGTGCCGTGGAAGATGGATGAAGGAGATGAGGACCGGAATTCAGCGGAATAAATCGGCACGCAGTCTGCCACCGTGGTGTGCTGATATGATGGTATTTAAAGGCGACTCGAAGGAAAGAAGGGTTAAAAGAGTGCCACCATGAGAGAACAAAGTCTACGAAGCCACTGTAGGTATGGCTAGCAGGTAGTTGATTCTTAATCGTCCAAGTGATTTCTGTAAAGATATCAAAACCTAGCAAACACCTGAGTCAACGAATTTTGTCAGAGTCTCAGACGGATTTCTCGGGATTCAGTGAGCGCCATATTCAATTCGATAACAACAATCCATCCATCACGTCACACCATGGCCTGCCTTGTCACTATATCTGGTTCTTGACTTATGTCTTTAGAATAATCCGAGCAAGCTCGGGATCCATGGACGCGGAGTTACACCGGAAGGAGGGGCATCTTTTGTGTATCCATGCTTGTGAACTTGTGGAGGAGGTCCAATGAGTAGGTTTTGTTGGGTATTGTTGGGAAGTGCCCCTGGCCCCTCAAGAGGAGACCGTTATTACGATGGGGGGTGTGGTGATGCGCAATCTGACGGAGTCCCTGAAGGAGGGTCTCGGTTGCACAAAGTTCCTCCCGGCGAGGCGTTTCAAGGCGGCGCCGTGATATTCCGAGATGCTTCTTCGGCACAGTACATCTTAGACACTGGCAGCTGAAGGACGACAAAGTCGTTGAGAAGTTGGAGAATTGCTTCTCAATCAACCCTAGTTAGGCACGTGAATGTTTATGAGAATCCACTTAGCTGAGTCACTAAAGCTCCGGTCAATTGTGTAAGCGTGACATAGCCAGGTGGAGAGGAGGTAGAAAAAGTCACAAGCGAGGCGAAGTGTCCAGCTGACACGGAATGATCAGTGGCTTGCCTCGCCGATGTACTAACGAACTTAGCGTGTCGTGGGCTGCCTTATGTAATAAGACCTCTATCTCACTTGCCAAGGTCAGAGCGCTGATGTCATTGCTTTGGGCGGTAGAAGAACCTGTCGCGTTTGAAACAATTCTAGATACCTGTTGACTGGGCTTTGGGGCCATTAAAAAAAGGGATCATGACTTGATCATAGATTAAAACGAAGAGAAGGACTAGTCTAGTTGGCGCCGGCTTCTTCTGCGCTAGGGTAGGCTGAGTTCTAGTGCTGAGAGCCCGATGCGCGGCTGGCGAAGGAAGATCGGCGGGCGGGGCAAATTGGGGTAGGTACTCTGGGTCCAGAGAGAGCAGTTGGAGTCCGAGACAATTTAAATGGATGCTATAGACGCCTCCAGACATCGTCCCAGCCTGTCTCTCTTTGACAGCTTCCCATGCAAGCTTCATCGGACCCAACTACTCCTCCGAACCAAAAAGGCAGCCTTGTTAGTGTTGCAAAAATGACAACCGTACGTTCCAGGAACGGACCAAACCATAAATTTGGGCTGCGTAATTCTAGTCAACCCTAACAAATTGTTTCAGGCTTCCGAAGCTACCCCTCTCCTTGACGACAATCGCGATGACGTCGCAGACGACGCAAACAAACAAGAAAAGCGGCCGTCCCACCTCCGCGAGCTTGCGCTCTTCGCTTGGGCTCTCGTTGCCACCGCCGCCATCGTCGTGATCGCAGTATGGACGCAGCACCAGGCGCAGACGGCCCGCGGGTCTAGGAGCGACAAGCGGAACCTCATATTCATGGTGTCGGATGGCATGGGACCTGCGTCGCTGTCCCTCACGCGAAGCTTTAGACAGTACGTCGAAGGCCTGCCGGAGGATGACACCTTGACCCTAGACAAACATTTCTGGGGCACTAGTCGGACGCGATCATCCAACTCGCTCGTGACAGACAGCGCCGCCGGCGCGACGGCGTTCTCATGCGGGCTGAAGAGTTACAATGGCGCCATTTCGATCCTACCTGGAGAATACGAGCCGTGTGGAACGGTTCTCGAAGCAGCAAAGCGGGCTGGATACCATACGGGCTTGGTTGTCACGACCGATATAACGGACGCGACGCCGGCGTGCTTCGCGAGCCACGTTGTCATGCGGGTCCTGAACGACGACATAGCACTGCAAGAAATTGGCGAGGGGGTCCTCGGGCGAGTAGTGGATCTCATGCTCGGTGGTGGACGCTGCCACTTTTTGGCCAACTCGACCGAGGGGAGCTGTCGCATGGACGACGTTGACGTCGCTGGAATCGCTCAGGAGAAGTACGGTTGGACCTATGCCGACGACCGTGAAGGCTTCGATGCCTTGAAGGGCGGCGAGGACGTGACGCTGCCGGTGCTTGGCCTGTTTGCCAGAAACGACATTCCGTTTGAGCTAGATCGCCGGAACATGGCCGACGTCTACCCGAGCCTGAGCGAGATGACAAAGACGGCGCTGCGAGCTTTGGAGAAGGCTACTGAGAAGAGCGACAAGGGATTCTTCCTCATGATAGAGGCCAGCCGCATCGACCATGCGGGTCACATCAACGATCCTGCTGCCCAAGTTCGTGAGGTGCTTGAGTATGACAAGGCCTTCCAGGCGGTTCTTGATTTCCTGCACGATAGCAAAACGGAAGGAATTCTGGTCGCGACGAGCGATCACGAGACGGGAGGTCTTGCCACTGCGCTGCGTTAGTCACATCCCTCCATCTGTTTCTCCGTCGTTGAAAAAATGTGACTTACTTACTAATTGCAGAGGAACCTGGCCACCTCCCCGTGTACAACTGGTACCCAGCTGCTCTTGCTAACAGCAATGCGTCGGCCGAATACCTTGCCTATCTCTTACGCCAGCATGTCGCGGAGAATGACGCGTCTGACAAACTATCGCTGAAAGAGTGGATCAATACCAAGCTTGTTATCCAGGGTCTCGGGATCACAGACGCCCGCCCCGCAGAACTTGACGCTCTTGCAGATTCCTCGGACGACGCAACCTACGTCTTTGCCGAGATGGTCAGCCTTCGTGCTCATATTGGATGGAGTACGCACGGCCACTCGGCTGTCGATGTCAACATATACAGTTCCGGAGGTTTCGGAGCGGAGAAGATCCGGGGGAATGTCGAGAACACCGATGTCGGCAGGTTCCTTAGGAGTTACCTTGACGTTGATGTGGATTCGATTACCGACGAGCTAAGAGAGAAGATGGGCGGAGAGCATAGGGAAGCTTTCAATACCCTAGAGGCAGTTCCGGGAAATCTGCCGGGGTATACTCCAGGTGGCGCCGACTTCGCTGGCTGGATGTATAGCTCTTAAGAGTATGGCGTTGACTGGGGATGAAGAAGTTTCCTACACCACTACCAATTGCGCGAATGCAAGCCTAGGAGTTTTGGTTTGTTGCAGAAGAGCCTGTCGGAATACCAACATATATTTGTGCGATGCCACACCGTTAGGTGGGTTAGAGGTTGCATTGGAATGTGAAGCTGGAGCATCGGTAGTTGCAAGTCTATCTGTGTAAGAATACGAATAAATACTACTGCTACATTCATGGACGCTTGGTAGATTTCTTTTCTCATTTCTTCTTTACGTTGGCTGGTGCTGGTACTGGTGCCGGTACGTTACTGGAAACCAGAATAGTAAAGCACCCAAAAGTGATTCAATTGGAATGCAAACTTCCATAGCCCGAATCAATCATGATGAGACAAGTCTGTGCTGGTCCCTCATTGCGGTTGAGTCTCTTTGCAAAGTCAATACCCGCATCTCAACAGCCATGAGGCCCACATAGAATGCAGGTTAGTTGATGCGGCTAAGCCAAAGTCACCAAATCCATGTGAGTGATGCAGTGGCTTCGGTGAGACAAGGTATCGCCAAAATTTCGTGCATCGCTTATGTAAAGCACAGACCACCGCACCGGTTTGTTCTTGTTCGGCTCCTTACTGCCAGTTGGGGGCGGCTGGCGAGCCTCAATACCGGAACTAGCCGAGATGGCACTCCCCCAAGTTCCCAACAGTTCGCTATCAATCTCCACATCCCCACGATCAGGATCGTCGAACCTGTCCTTGTCATCATGGAATGTTAGCAACTTAGTTGGATTTTTGTTGCCTTCTTCATCGTTTTCTCCGCCCATGGGCTTCATTGCACGCCGTTAGTGGTTGTGTTGACCACCACACCGCCTCGGGCTGCAGCTACTGGCGTACACATTGTAGGGCTGATATGTATCACTGATCACTTGTCCTGGACTCTGGGAAACACGACGTCGAAAGAGAGTGCCCCTAACAAGCCACCACAACGAATCACCAGCTACCAAATCCCCCAGTTCCGAGCTGCTCGAGACCCTCTACAACGGCCGTAACACGGAGTCGAGATTTTTGACGGGTTACACGCTCGATTGCTTAAAGCCTAGCGAAAAAGTCAATTCGGCCAACGCAACCCTCAGCGAACCGGCACGCCGATGAGATCTTCGCCTGGGTGGCATCGCACGAAGCTTTGAATGCACCTAGGAACTAGCCTCGTCCTAGCTTAGCAAGCACGACAAACCGGCCCTTCCCAGCCAGGGGCAATAAACCTCTGCTACGGGTCCGAAAGTTTTCGAAATGGAGCTCTGCAGCATTGTGCTGCGCCTTGGTATTCTCGCGTAAAAGCTGGTTGGCGCGCGTATGTAGCTTCAAATCCATTCCCTGTCTCCCCTGTTTCTCTTCAGCATATCTCCTCGACTCTTGGTATAGACGACCTAACGTCACGGCAGCTAGCAGGAAGTTACGGCGCGCAGCCCTCTCTCGCGAGAGCACCTGCATCACGATGGCTCTCCTCAACCCGACCTTCGTCCTCGCTATCCTCGTGCTCCTCTACCTGTCGACCTTTGTCATTTTCGCTGTCCTGCGAACCCTCACCGGCATCTCGATCCAGCGGATAGGATACTTTTCGCTGCGGAGACTGGCATACACGCCTCGCGACGGCATCAAGATCGAGATACGAGGCCTCGGACTCAACGTACATCGGCCAACCTTTGCCCAACCGACATGGCTGAGCATCGTGGTCAACGAATTGGTAGCCACGATCGATGTGAAGGAGCTCGATGGTATTAAGCGGCCTGAAGAGGAGAGCGAGACGGAAGATGGGGAGGCGAGCGATACAGATAGCGCAGGGGACGCGGGACCGGAAAAAAAGCAACTTAAGCCACCAGCGATCCGACGGGTGAGCACGAGTCCAGCTGCTCCGAGAAGCGAGGCGTGGAAGCGGCTCACGAAACTGAAGGATAGGATAAAACGGTGGCACAGGAACGTCAATTGGCTTCGCATGGTGGACGTGGTGGCAACCAACTCGAGCATCAACGTGGTGGACGTGGGGACTGTCCAATTCGGTAGTTTTACCGTTGCGGTAGACACGCGTCGCAAAATGGTGGATCGTGCTCGGTTTTTCTTCTGGAGCAGAGGCGAGAGGCAAAAGCAGAACCACCAAGCTGAGTGGATCCTGACACTGAAGAGTGTCTTGTTCACGGTCGAGGGTAGGGAGTCGCTCGAGGTGCTGGATAACGCAACCTTGAATGTCCATGGCTTCCTCTACGTAGCCTTGGACGGCCTTCGGGATGCCTCCATCGCGCTCAAGTTGGGCCGGGTGCATCTTCCGCTGGACGACATAAAGGCTGCAACCGACAAATACAAGCGGTGCCGAGACATACCAGTTCGGGCTTCGGATGTGGAAGACACAGTTGAGGCCATCTTGGACAACATGATGCAGGAGCTGGACGACTTTACCCACACAGAAGACCATGACCTTGTGCAGACTGTGTCTGATTCTAAAGAATTCGCAACATCACTGCTACGAGGAATCAAAGAAGTCCAATTTGCCGTCAGCTTCGTTGGGTTTACCAAGAAAGCGGAGAGGATCCAGCCAAACGCGACGCCATTGCTTCTGACGGCGTCGATGAAAGAGGTCGGCGTCGACTTGCATCGACTAGATCCGAAATCTCCTGCCCATCAAATGTACTTTCCCTCCAAAGACATTGCCCACGAGGCTCTCGCGGCCGCGTTGTCCATTTCAATTGGGCTCGATGATGGAGGGAAGCCTTGCCGGCTCTTGTACATACCTATGGCAACGACGACTGTCAAGACAACATTGCCTTCGAAGACAGTTCAACTGGCAAAGGATGGAAGCATCGAAGAGCGGAATGCCAACATCCTCTTTGCGAACTCCGTCGTCACCTCACCGTCCATCGACTTGGATCCAAGCCATCTTCCCCTCCTCATCGCTCTTCTCAAGAAGAAGCCCAAGCAGCGCCAGTCCCGGCGGCAAAGGAATCACATGCTGATCTCGCGTCTGCTCCCTAAAGCTAGCATCAAGTTTTCCATGCACGAACCGGTTGTGCGGATATCGCTGCCGCCAGTGGAAGAATCTGCAGAGCCCGACGACTTCGACCTCATCATATCATCCATCTCATCGATATCGTGGGATATTGAGTCCTTCCACTCCACCATGGAACATCTTCATTATTCTCTTGCTTCAGCCATGCGACTGCAATCACATCATCTGTACTACCAGACCTCGTCTGGTGTGCGATTCGATCTCCTCAAGACAGAGACGTTCGACCAGAAGGTGCAGATCAGCGCCGCCCCTGATGTACGCGTAGTGTCGTACGGCAACTTGCAATCGTTCGCCATAAAGTTGGTGCGACCAGAGATCGCCGATGGCTTGAGGGAGATAGTGCGCCAACTTAGGCTGGATGTGGAGCCAAAGAAACTGGTCGAACCCAAGAAGCCTATGTTGGGGAGCCATAACTTTATTCGCTTCATACCGGCATGGCTGTCGCATTTTCAGATTCAAACTAACGATTTCAGCATCGAGGTGGCTGGAATCGATGAGAATCTGTCGGACGAAACGCGAGGCATCTCGCTTCAGGTTGACTCCATGACAGCTGAGTACACGGCGCAGAAGGTGGAAGGCCTGCGCCGACCGTCTAGGAGGAGAGGAAGCACGCGCTCCATCACACCCGATAACGACATTGCCTCGCCGCCGCAGTCGCCGCTTAAGAGGCACCAACACCAGAGAAGCGAGGGCGACGGGCGCCGTGTTTCTTTCAATGTACGCGGCCTTGAAGTGTACATGATCGAGGCAGCGGAAAAGCTCGAGGTGGAGCCCTTCATTCGCCTGCCCAGGTTCGAGGTGGCATTCTCGGCGCTAAGCGACAAATGGGGGCCTCTGTTCCATCTGCAGGCCAACTTTCGGTCTATTCTTATGCAGTATTCTCTTTATCGACATTACGCTGTTGGCGTGGCGACCATAGTCCTTCGAAAAGCATTCATGAAACCCGGACGAGAGTTATACCACCACACGCGGCACCCCATGGTGCACAAAGCTACACCTAGCACCGGCTTGCTGGCGCCTCTCGACTCGCCACATTCCGCAGCTTGGGGTGGGCAAAATTTGACTGCTACTCCCCTGCCAGAGTTTTTCCAGATCGACCTCAAGGTGGCCCTTGTTCAGATCAAGGGAGACATGCCTAACGATCCACCCCTGATGCTGCAGATATACGGCATGGAAGCTGGACGACAACGGTTCTCCCTCCCATTCTTCTTTACTCGGCTAGCTCGACTCTACGTAGAGGCTCCTCGAATGCGGCGGATATGGGCAAGGGTCATCAGCATCAAGAATGGTCGGGTTGAATACCGACAGTCCAAGAGGAAGCTCGCGACTGGAGGCTACATGGACGACAAGTCGATCGATATAACTACGGATGCTATCAGGGTTGCTGTTCCACACGAGGTGATTGTTCATAGAATTACCGACAACTTCATCAACGTGCTCAAGTCTGTCCAGCAACTGCATCACCGGTTCAAGACGGGCACCAACGAGTATATACTGGACAAGAAGCCCGAAGGTCCACGGATACTCCCCAAAATGTCTCTTCGGAGCCGGAGTGTCTTACTGGAGCTCGAGGACGGAGGCTTCGAGTGGAAACTTGGCATGATCTACCGCGTGGGGCGGATAGAGCAGCTTCAGCGCCTTGCGAGAGCAGGAGCCTTCGAACTTAAGATGAAGCGCGTTCGCGAGGAGGAATCCAGAAAGGAATCCAGCAAGTTTCGCGCACGATCTACCTTCCAGAGCCGGCGGTCAAGGGATGTCGTTGCCGGATGGAGGCGGGCTCACAGCGCCGATGGCCACGACCACCATGGCTCCGCTGACGAAGGACGCCGGGGGCGAGTGCCGAGATACGACCCTGAAATGGGCGTGCCTTCTTTGACGGGGAATGCGCGCCTCACGGAGAAGGAAGGCCGGGAGAAAATGGACGTGTACAATTCCCAGAGCTGGAAGAGGCGCATCGACCGAGCATGTGCAATCGCGATGAACGCCATGAAAGAATCGAGGAGCCACTTTTGGGGCCCCGACCATCTTCCTGAAGACCTAGAGGACGCTGAACCGATTCTGGAAGTTCCGGAGCGACCAGCACTCCTTTCGGCCTTGGTATCGGATCTCCAATTTGCCATTGACAAGCCGAGTTTCCCTCTCAGCGAGTTGCCCGACTTCCTCCACAAGGTCGGCAAAGGCATGCCGCGAGACATGCAGTACAGTCTTCTGGTGCCGCTAAACGTCCAGATTGAGATGAACGAGGCTCGGATATGTCTCCGCGACTATCCATTGCCCTTCATCCATATCCCACCGATGAAGTCGTCGCAGTCGTCACGGTTTCATTCGCTATCGCTAAAGACAGACTTTGTCATTGCCGAGGAGTTCAGGGGGCCGGAATCGACCAGGAGACTGCGTGTCCAAGTCATTCCGCCCAAAGACACGCCATCAGGGGGCCACGATGGCGGCTTCGCAATTGATGTGCGACGGACGATTGGACCGGTCAAGTCGTATTCGGATATGCACGTCGAGGTCAACTCTCAACTTCCCACTCGCATTACGTGGGGTCCTTGTTACCAGCCGGCGATGCAGGATATGATGATGGTGATTGAATCTTTCACCAAGCCGCCCTTGGACCCGTCGGAGCGTGTTGGTTTCTGGGACAAGATTCGACTCAACTTCCACTCGCGCATACACGTTGCCTGGAGGGGCGATACAGAAGTACATCTTTCGCTTAAAGGCACACGAGATCCGTACCTGGTCACGGGGAACGGAGCTGGGTTCCTGATGTGCTGGAAGAACGATGTCAGACTGGAGCTCAATGCCGAAGACGACCCGAAGAGGTTCATGACGGTGAACAGCGGCGAGTACACGCTTGCCATACCGGATTACAGCCACAATATCCGAGAAGAAGCCAGGAGATCAGGCGACACGGACATGATTGTGAACGACGAAAACCACAAGTATGGAGCAACATACAAAAAGGTAGCCATGAAGCTGTCAGGCAATGTTCAGTGGATGATCGGTCTCGTCTTTGAACGAGCCATTGTCAACGGAGCCCGAAGCTTCGACTTTACTCCCCATTACGAGGTCGTCCTAAAGTCGCCCTTGCACGCCAAGCCGGCTGGTGGTTTGCCGTACGATGCACTCCGCGGCTTCCGCAGCCAGCACATCCATCTTTCTATTGGTATTCGCGCACCGGTTGACAGGAATTGGGCTTCTACCGAAGACCAGTCATCCAAGAGCTACAATTCTGTCCACTTTACCCCACGCTTCTTTACCCACTTCTTTGCTTGGTGGTCGCTGTTCGGTGGGCCACTGTCATTGCCCATCCGGCAAGGTGCCCTCTTCCCCGGACGAGAGAAGAACAGCAAAAAGTTTGGCCGTCATCTGGCAACCGTCAAGTACAACTTGCTTCTCGCGCCACTGTTCCTCAGCCACATCTACAAGCACAAAGATGCCGAGGAGTTTTCCGAGGATGCGGTCTCTGCAACTGGTCTCAAGGTCCGGTTCGACAGCTTCATGCTCGATCTCCACCAGAGACGTGAGGAATTCAACACGCGAGACCGAGGGTGGAAGACGCAGTCGCGCACCAGCGGGATTAAGATTCACGCCGCGCAGCTCGACTTAGTTTCGGCTGATGTCCGTGCTGTCTCGGCTAGCATGAGGGGCACGACAACAGAGGCCATCAAGAAAGGGACGCTATCGACGATTATGACCGAGCAAGAAGATGGTCCCGATCACCCCCAGTTTGAGATACCCGACGTGGACTCGAGCTGGATCGACTTTGACGATTTTGTTGAGCTCGACTGGATATTGCCAGCCGAGAAGAATCCAGACACCAAGATTCTGCCTCTTGCCTACGCTCCACGCCTCACCTACTTCCGGCAAACCGATATCGGGGGCCTCATTGCCGGGGACCCAGATCGAACCAGCCCATTCGGACGGGAGCCCACCCATTTCTGCATCATGAGCCAGGACGATCCTCGTCGCGTGCAGATTCAGTTGATCCAAGAACGCCTGAGCCAATTGGATGACCAGATAGACTCGCATGAACACACGGTTGGCGAGGCAGAGTTTCGAGTCATGCAGGATGGCGGGAAGGATGCGCAGCTCCAGGCCGATTTCGAGGCTTTGCGGCATCACTCTTCGGTTCTTCAGCGGAAGAAAGCGTTCCTGGAGAGCATGTTGAACAATATGACGCATACGCCGAGCGAGAGCCAGCCGTCGACAAATGGAAGTCAGGCTAACTCGGATATGGGTGTCGATGTCCCCGACGGCAGTATTACGCTTCCCTCCAGTGCAGAGTTCGAAAGCGACTTCAAGAATCGCTTCGTCATCCACAACATGCAGCTCAAGTGGAACAACATCCTTCGAAATATTGTCCTTCGGTACATCCATCAAAACAGCCAGCGAAGGGGCTTCGTATACTACCTATCCCGACCGGCCGTGAAGTTCATCCTCGACATTGTTGCCGAACAGGCCAAGGCAAAGCCTAGCAAGGCACCAAAGGTTCCACCGCGGCAATTTTCGGCCAAATCTAGATTCAAGACGAAGACGGGCGGCAGCACCATCCCCGAGGCAACTACCAACGGGCAGGACCTACGCAAGGATATCGAGGATCGCATCAAGAAGATTTTGCAAGACGGCAAGAAATTCGTCGAGGCACCTGAGTCTTCCAATGTGTCGACGGGCTCGACCATGGCTGATCTCATCGGCGGCATTTCCAAGGAATTTACGCCGCAGAGCAGCTACCACGTCCGTCTCATTGCACCGCAGATCCAGCTTCAGAGCGACAAGAACAAGAAGCATGTGGTACTCATCACGGCCAAGGGCATGGAGATGAAGGTGGTCGAGGTCATGGACAAGGCTCGCATCTCCGACAGCGTTAGTGGCCTTGTCCAGCGGAGATTCCTGCTCAACATGGACAGCGCACAGTTCTTCGTCACACACCAAAAGTGGTTCCAGACCCATCTGGTATCCATGTATGCCGGGAGTCGATATGGCACGCCGAACGCATCGTCGTGGCCGCCTTGGGTGCCGATGGAGGTCATGTTTGATTTCACGTCGGATCCGTTCGGTTTCAAGCGCGTGGTGCAAAAAACTTCGGCCCAGCTTCGCTATGACAAGTACAACACCCTGCGTCTCAAGTACAATGACGAGGTCAACACGGATGACACCAATACGACGCCCGAGGAAACCACGGAGAGCAGGATGGACAATTTGTGGGTTGAGTTCCCCCAGGCAAGAGCTCTGTGCAACTCTTCGCAGTACTATGCTATGTATGTCATTGTGCTAGATCTTCTCATGTACAGCGAACCTCTCGAAAAGACGCGATCGGAGAGGCTGGAGAAGATCATGCTGGCATCCGACTTTAGCGACCTGAGCGGGGCCCCCGAGATGGTACAGAAATTGCAGGAGCGCGTGCGACAGCTGGAGGAGATCAAGACCTACTTCCAGATACACTCCCGAGGACTTGACAAGCGCGGCTGGGAGGACAGGCTTGTCTTGGAGAGAGACCTTGCCGCATGTGAAGACGACCTGTTCTTCCTGATGAAAGCCATCACCACATCGCAGCGGAAGCACGAGGCTGCCGACGAGAGCCAGATCAGCGCGCTGCTCAAGTGGAATATTTCGGCCAAAGACATTGTGTGGCACCTCATCAAGGATTCCATGGAACCCCTTGTCGAGCTCCAGCTTCGCGATGTCGAGTATGATAGGACGGACAATGCCGACGGTTCCCACATCAACCTTGTGCGGGTTGGCAAGATTCTCGGCCTCAACCTGCTCCCCAACGCCACGTACCCGGAGATAATAGCGCCGTACGTGCGTGGAGAGAGAGGCACCTTTAGCGACGTGGGTAGCCACCACATGATTCGCGTCTGCTGGCACATGCTGGAGGCCATTGCCGGAATCCCCGTCATGGACCATTTCGAGGTCAACCTGTTCCCCATGAAAATCCAACTTGAGCGAGAGGTTGGCAAGCAGTTGTTCGAGTACATTTTCCCCAACATGGACGGAGAGGGTCCAAGGAATGACTCACCGTTCCTCCTCAAAAAGACTGCCCCTGGTATCGCCACCGAGGACGACGAGGATGCATCCATGACTGCTTCGTCAAGCAAGGTAGGACCGTCGATGCTCATGGACAAGGATTCGTCCTTTAGCACCCGACCGGGCTCGCTAGAGCTACGCTTGCAGCCAACCTTGGCCTCGCATGTCCCCGGCAGCCACAGTCCAAAGAAGGCCCTCAGCGTTCATGCGGGCGACGGTCACTCCTTCCGCCTCTTCCGCTCTGCCGCCACCAGCAAGATTCCCAGCCGCAAACCCTCGTACGAGTCGATGAAATCGGTTCAAACCCCTCGGCCAGGCATTGGCCGCACCGGCACAGGCGCCTCATCCAAGGATCCTGCCGACCCCCGCAAGGTGTCTCGCTTCGTCCTCCGCAACCGCGTCAACACTGACGACAAGATCCATCAACAGGCTTCGGACGACCTGACCAAGATGATGCTCCGGGCATCCAACTACATGACGTTTACCTACATCAAGATGCCATCGGTCGAGCTGTGCCTGAGCTACAAGGGCAAAGACAACCGCAACGTTGAGGACGTGCACGATTTCGTCTTCCGCATGCCCACCATCGAGTGGCGCAACAAGACGTGGAGCAACTTGGACCTGGCGCTCGCGCTGAAAAAGGCAGTCATGAAGGCCCTGATTTCCCACACCGGCGCCATCATCGGAAACAAGTTCAGCAAGCACCGCCCCTCTACCGCGCAGACTTCCAAGCTGCGTGAGCTGGCGAGCCACAGCGCCGTCATTACGACGCCCGCCATGTCCTCGGCCGCATCGGGGTACAACGAAAGTCTAGCGAGCGACGACAGCTCTAGTCTGTTCGGGACATCGCCGGTTGATTTCTCTCGCAGCCCGCCGAGAAGTGTGAGGAGCAGCACGCACAGTTCCATCCCGGGGCCAAAATCCGCCAGCCGGAGTTCGTCCGTGGCGAGCACCCGATCCTACAGAACGGGGTCGAGCGGCCATGGGGTGGTCATTCCCGGCCACCCTCCCGTTCCGTCCTTCCTCTTGATGACCCCACCGACTCCGCAAGACGCGAAGGCTCCAGGATTTACGGATGCTTCGCCTAACAACAGACCTGTCTCCCACCGAAGTCTCAAGCTCTTCGGAGGCGATAACCCCTCGGATCGCCCGTCCTCCAGTGCGAGCACCGTCGATGACCGGAAACGAAGGCGCAGCGCGGGGAGCAGCTACCTCAAAGGCAAGATTTCTGCCTTTACGAGTCGGTTGTCGAGAGAAAGCACCGCACGGGCAGGTGATGCGAGGGATCGCAGCAGAAGCAGAAGCCGAAGCCGGGACCGGCATTCCCGCGGCCACAGCCACAGCCAGAGCGGAAGCAGCACCGAGGACCGGAGGAGCTGGAGGGAAGAAACCCCCGTGCCCGGTGGGTCGAGCACCCATAGCCGGCATAGTAGCGTGACAAGCGAGGGCAGCGAGAGCGTCGGCCATAACGGAAGGGGGAAACAGCACAGCGGCGACGTCTGAGCTGGGGCGCGTTTCAGGAAGTAACGAGGCCGGCGGGCCGGAGAGGATGTAGGGGAGTCTTGTCCTCGTGTCCTCCAAAGATATTAGAGATGAGGCGGGGGTGTTTACATGGAGGTGTAGACTTGGGGTTACGGGGCATAGGATGGTGAGCGTTGGAGTTGTGAGGATGAGGGTGGCTTGAAATATATTTGAACGCAGTGGTGAATGTAGTGAAGCCGGAAGGGAGGAGTAGACAAGAGTTGGAATTGACGGGCCGGGAGGAAGTATAATAGACTATATACGGTTTTTTTTTTCTTGTTGCTTTTGTTATGGTATGGAGTAGACGATGGAGGCAAAGCGATTTTTTGGAGGTTTGAGCATAAGCGAGCACCTATTGAACATAGCTTGTACTATTCCTTTGTGTTTTTAGTCGGATTGGGGACGGGATAGTGTTGGATGAATGGAGCAGATGGGCTGGGTGCAAATGAAGCTGTTGAGAAGTTAGCTGCCGTAGCTAAACTTGCTATAGCTATACGACTAATAATAGCTGGATTTTATATGAAAATTCAATAGCATTTTTTTTGACAGATTTGAGTTTCGACGATGGTTCCAGGTCGGGGTTTCTTGTTGGCTAACAAGGCCTTTTATTTGTGGCTTGCTAGAAGGTCTTGCTTTCATGGATGATATCATTTCGGAGACAGCAGGTTCAACATGTTTTGGTAAACGACAAAAGAGGTAGCCATCCTTCTGTTCCTTTTCTTTGTCCAAGGTGATGGTTATGTCAAGCCTTATGGTATGTGTTTGCTAGCGACGCAAGTCCTCTTTCCCTCAGCAGACCACACAAATCCCGTGCAGAAACTTTTCAAGACGCAGAACTCGTCGTTGAAGCCAGTCACGAATGTCGTTAAAACACGCATTCACTGTTCAGAAATCCATTCCAAGGCCATTAGAGACTCACTATTCCGGATAGACGGCCAGGGGCACCTGACGACCCTGCCAATCCACGAGGCCCGGTCCAGCAGCCAGTTCCGCGTGGCGGGGCATGGCCGACACGGTCTACTTTTGGTGTGACTGCAAAGGCGATCCTAGCCGAGGTGGGTATCCGATGTTGCGCGCGTCATTCTTGCAGGGTCGGGATCTTTGCCATTCGACCGGACTGGGATAAACCCAATGCTGAAATCCGTATCTTGCTGAACATGAATCGTATGGTAGTTCCGGTGACTAAAATGGATGTATTGACCATTAGTAGCTCATTTAAGAGAGAAGACGAGAAGAGTTCAAGTTCCGAAGCAGATGCGACCTGCAACCGATATCAGAGTTCCTTTCTCTCTGGCTTTGGGCAGTCCTGTAACGTTCAAGGGTATTCGTATCTGTTGTATAAATAATAGTAGGGAAGGATTCTAGACAGAACCTCCATAATCATGCGAAGTTAGACTAGAGTAATTAGATATTTGGTGGAGAGGCGGGCCACCGATAAGCGTGTCGATAGAGATTGGTGGCATCGAGTTGCGAATCAGGCTTGTTGGCGCGGATGTGGTATTTAAGTTTGAGTGCATCTGGCATATCAGAACTACTTCTCAAAGTAGTATGTACCTAGATAGACGTTCGTCGTCAGAGAGATGGGGCTGGAATATATGCAACCTAGAGAATCAAAAATATATGAGACGACGGAGAGGTGTTGCCCATTGACATGAATAGAGATTGCGCCTGATCTGAACTGCTCAGCTCGGGAAGTGGACTACTATTAGCAGTGCTATCCTTGCCTAAGCCGCGGAGATGATAAGCCCGCCTTGGTAGGGGTTAAGCATGCCTCGCATATGTGGGAACCGTGCATATATCATGCTTGGAAGAGACCGATTACAGAGTTGGATTGCGTAAGACTTGAATGGTATCTTCCGAACTTCTACATCCATCTGGAAGAGCGGGGGGTCTTATGAGAGATGTGCGTGGGAAGAATACAAAATGCCAGTCAAATATGTACACCGAACTCACAGGATATCTTTTCCCGTTTTGCATCAATTACTCTGCAGCGCATCGTGAAGATAACGATCGGTGATTTTATATCCGCGCGTTCCAGGTCTCCACCACTAACAACTGCCAACTGTTGCCAGCTAGACGAAGCAGCTGCAATTCCTTACAAAGGAACGAATTTGCCTCCATCTTGTGACAGTGCGTTTCCGGCATGAATAACTGCATGCCTAGAACTTGCATCAACGGCGGACTAAAAAGACATCTTGATCTGCCAGGCATCAAATTCCCATGATTTCCGCGTGTTCCGCTAAATAACAACGCGGAAGACCCCACGACCCTCATCTCTATAGCACGTTTCTTTCTTACAAGTCCCATGTTGGCCTGCGGTTCAGACAGCGACACTACCGCGGATGGAGTCTTGTCACCAATCGGTTGGAAACTGGTGTCGTCACAATTTTATCTTAACTATTATCGTTGTAACATCTCACATAGAGCTTGTCTGACTTAGGGCACGAGACACGAGACAGGACCAGATAGGATCCAACGCCCCAATACTAAGCCGTGAGATTGTGTGACTATCTCGTAATAGGTCGCGTCTCAAGTGGCTTTGTCCTTGGCAATTGGGTCGAGATTGAGGAGCATTTAATAAAGGGACTGGGTAAAAAGTCAGATGACGAAGTCAAGCACCGACTCCACATTCTTACAACTTTAGTGAAGTAGTAACAGCGCAAAGACGCAGTGCAAATCGTACTAACACCTCTATAAAGGATGACCAGTTAAGCAAGTGGAACCGTCACGCTTGGTTGAATGGGGAAAGACCCTGCATATTTCTTGCCCTGCGGGACCAGGGTTTCCCCCCGCAAATCCCCGGACACCTCGTGCCGGTAGATGCCGAAGGGTGGAAATGACACAGTTTCACGAATACACCGCGTCTTGCATCAGGAATGCTCCTCGACTGCGATGAGCCCGAGGTAGATTCTCTCGCGGAAAATGCTATCTTGGCTGTCGGTTGGCCTGGAGTTTGCACTCCCGGCTGAAACATTGGAAGCAAGGGCAAACCGACTCAAGAATTACCCCGCACTTGCTCGGCGAGTCTGGACTCTGGGCAAGCGGAATGGCTTTCGTGGTACGTACTTTTCGAAGCATCGAGGCGGGTTTTGAAGGTAATTAGGGGATGTCGGCAAACCCGCCAGACGACAGTAATACCTGGACAGGAATTTTTCTTCATATGTCTGAACGTGCCGTATCACTATAGGGTTACAGTGCGAGTGAAGGGGGCAGCCAAGCCGGTGTGCCAGTTTCTGGAAGTTCGGACACAAAGACCGTGTTGGCCGCTTCTGCTCGCCAAACTTAAAGGCCTCTATGACGACGGCTTGCAGCGGGCGAATCAGGGTTTGGTGATAAGGAACTCATGGCAGCCCATTTGGTAGGTGTGGTATGGTATGACATGAAAGCGTCGACTTGCAGGACGGGTTGCGTGGGGTACTGGCAAGGAGGATTGTAGGCAGGAGGAACCTGCCAGGAGGCACGAGTCAACAATCTTATGCACTCTGACTGCGGGTTGAGCGAGACAATTGAAGGTGTCCAGATGGATCGACGGAGCCTGGATGGCGATCTTGGCGTGTTGTTACGAGTTAGCCAAATAATGAAGCAGTGATCTGGGTTATTGTTTGCAGATAGTGTGAACCTCAAATTTATAGGCGGTCGGCAGTTTCGAAAGAAGTGGGACGAGCCTGCTGTGCTTGAATCGACAATTCAGTCCAAGTGAATTGAGCTATGGCGATCTCGTGAATCGACGCTAGGGCACTCCGACAAAAGTCTCTGCGCACTCGATCCAATTGTGCACGTGAAGACGCGACCACAACCATCTGAATATCCTCGAGTTTTCCGCCCGTTGACCTCCTTAGTACCGGACCCCACCATATTAGTCTCGCGGCGACATTTTCAAGACGACGCGACGATCCCCCGATTATCTCTTAATGATGGCTGTGGTGATGGAGCTTATTCGTCCAATTTACCTCCCATTTTCATTAAAATCGTGGCAGGCAAGAACGTTCTATTTCGATTTCGCCCATCATCGCAGCGTCGATATTCAGGGCGTAAATACACCCCACACGTGAATCACCACCCACCGTTGCCAAGTTTCCTGCAACACCTCATCGCTAAGGCCGGGGGACCGACAGGTGGACTGGCACAGTGACCAGAATTCTTGATTGGCATCCTCAGGTTGCAATGAACCTTTGATGTTGGCAGAGTATATCACCAGTTAGGCAACTCCATCCCACTCCGGCAGCTCGGTGAACTGAGCACAGGGCGGCAAAGTAAGCAGGCAAAAGAACATGCGAGTAAGCACCGGGCTCGAGCGTTGTAAATTCTTCCCTGCTTGCCTGTTTTCCCGCAGAGAGCCCACGGTTCCCCCATGCCCGCCATTAAATGCTGGCTTGTCATTGATCAGAACAAGGCCACGAGAGTGGGATGGTACATGAGGGAGTTTAACAATGCGGATGCGGTGGATGCCACCAGCGACCAGATCTTCCTGCTAGATGAACGGCAGGCAACCCGAGTGCTGGGGGCGGGCAAAAAACCTGTCGGAATGTCTCAAGACTGCCCAAGGTCGAAGTGGTCTAGCAAGAGCACCGAGACTTCGGCTGAGAGACTTCCGATTTTCCGCACTCGCTGGTCGGCTCCTTCCTTGACCGGCAGCAGTTCGCTAGTGGCGACGTCTTTTTAGACGCTGCTAGGGGATCTCTTATCGGAAATCATACCATTAGCACGAGGGATATGTAGAAAGATGCGAACGAGGAATTAGAAAGCAAACAGAGCAGAGGCTGTTGAGGTTTGTATGATGCAGGAAGTTTTGAAAAGACGAGACACGTATGACTTGTGGCGACCGTCTCGTGCGCGACTTGGACATTTGGTCTTGTCAGCGGGTCAGCCCCAAGACTACCTGTCCTGTCAACATAGTCCAAAGCCCGTTGCTTTGCCTTATTATTGCCTGCACTGTACGTTGTAGCCTGTCATATTCATAGTACAGCGGTCACGGAAACGAATCCCGGCTTTGACCTGTTAATGACACTTGTGCTTATGGCACCGTGCTTCTGCTACTTGGGTAGTGCTTCATTCCTCCCTAGAGTGAATCGATACGAGATGAATGACCGTGGCAAGTAGCTCCAAATTATATGTATGGAGAAGATAGTGACGCACTATCGTCCTGCGACAAAACCTCGCTCATAGCCATGTATCCTCCAAAGACGGCAGTTTCTCCCAGAGGCCAGTGCAAAATGCTTTGCCTACAAACAAAGCAGTAAAATCGCACGCCGCCAGGTTTTTGTTTCTTCGTGTTTCTTTGGCAAGCCGAATGTCTCAGAGCATTCTCTCGGCAGTGTCGGATTGCCCGTCGAGACACCGCCCCGTCATCCCACGCTTCTGGGCAGTACTTGCCTGTGGGATTCGGAATATGGGTGCCTCTTCAGCTCGTCCCAGCCTAACGACTGCCAGCTGTCCTGCTCTTATTTGCTCGACCTGGCCTGTCAAAAAACTTTCGAGCGCCTGAAAACCCCGCACAACTACGAGAATCCCGAATCGTCGAATGGAAATCGGCGAGGGACCCATTGGGAAGTTTTTGCTGTGGAATCCATTTGTCCAGCGTCCAGGACGCCTACTCTCGCACGAGACATAAATTTGTGGCGGGGTTGGCAGCCAGCGCAAGTACCTGCCAGCAAAGGGAATGATACGTACCATTGTACTTAATTACCTCGGGCGGGTGGCCTGGCTCTGGCCTTACGACGCTCTCAGCCGTGACCATGCCAGGTACGGAAGTACATCCATATCTTTGGTCCCTTATCTCTCACAATCAAAACCGCTACGATATCCTCTTTCAGTATCTTCTTCTGAACTCTACGAGTTATGCTTCCTTCGATGATTTCAAGTGCGAAACGAATGCTTCGCGACACCGTCTGGGCGTATTTTGAGACTCCTCGTGACAACACCACCTTTTTCCAGCGGCCGGCCTTGCCAAGCCAAGAGTACAAAGCTACTTTGGAACATCACTACGCGCAATCTTGGTCACCATTCCAGTTTACGGCTCCCAAGAGTCCACAGCCTGTCTATTTTACGTACTAGAAATCTCGGTGCTGGTTCCTGGACGATTCTGGGCGGGTCAAGGGGACGGAGAACAATTCTGTCGAGAAGAGATCCACACGGAAGCCGGATACAACTGCAACAAGGTCCCGCCTGCACCTGCACACGCCTGCATTGGTCCCCGAATTTTCCACCTCGCTGGTCCTTAACCATAATTGGGCTATAGTGAGCCACTGGACGCATCTAACAACAGCGAAGAGGTACCAGAACAGTCCTTGCGCTACGGAGAGGGGAGTACGACGGGAACATAGTGGGAAGGGACCTAGCAACTTTGCATCCCCGGATGCGCCGCCCGCTGCGCAAACGCTTTGCGCTGGTTGGCAAAGAGGGATCCAGTTCCCGGGTGACACGGCACCATTTACACTATGATATCTCCGCGGTCTTTTCTCCTTAATAACCGATCGCATACGTCTCATCACAACCCTCCGCGATCCCATCCGTCGCAACTATCAAACTCGCCCCGATCCTCACCGACTTCCAAGACGAGCCCGCCGGCACCGACGAGGAAGAATGACGACAGTAAGCCAAAGTCGAACGTCACAATCACTGCTTCTCCCGTACCCACTGCGACAACAGCAGACGTCAGCAGAATGGCTAGGCGCAAGGATAGGAGAGATCCCACGACCAAGCTGCCGCCGTCGTCTGGTCCGCCTGCGCCAACCGTCGGCTTGAATACGAGAGCTACTGCGCCGACCAGCCCGGTGGAGATTCCCTCACGATCCTTGAAGGAGACAGCGCATCCACACCGACGGCAGCCTCGGGAGAGGCGGCCGCAAAGACCCCGTGATGTACACTCGCCAAGTTCGATCCCATCGTCCATGGTTGCGCTGCTGGCCGTGACGGACATTCCGAAGCCACGAACAAGGAGCCCGGCGAGTGCGACGAGCGGGTCCGCGAACGACGTCTCGCTGATGCTAGATGCTGTGATCCAGAGGCAGGAGGTGTCGGAGAAGGAATTGAGCCTGTCGCTGAGTCGGAGCCCGCTGGATTTGCTTCTCTCGCCGCCCGACGATCTGGACTATGACGATACGTCGTTGTCAGAAAGTGCGTTGGGTTCGGTGCTCTCTACCAGGACAGTGTCGGTAGAGTCGATGCCGTCATTGTCAGACTCCCTACCACTCGACGCGCAATCGGCCTTCGACTTCTCACCCCTTACTCCTTCTCCTCGAGGACGGAGGAGATCGCGGCCGACACGGTTGTCGCTGGAGCCCGTGTCATCCCCTCCGGGAGAGCCAGATGCTCACCCCCTTTCGGTACCGGATCCGATAGAAGAGCTTGATTTCAGGGTCTTTCAACGGGCCTCGGAGAAGGAGAAGAAGGATCACATTGCTTTCCATTATCTTCCGCTGCGGTCCGCTTTCAAGTCCAACCTTACAGCCTCGTTACGGGCGATACGCTCCGCTGCCCGGTCTTTCTCGGCATTCAGTCTGCCCTCTATCCCGCCGGATGATTTTCTCACGCGCTCCATGCTCACCATCGATCCGAAGGTCCCCTACACAGACGAGCGGCGGCCTCCCGTTCTGGATGAGGAGCCGTCGGCTGCCTTGCGTCGCTATCTCAATCCAACGAGTAACTCGCGCATCGAAAGCCCACCAGCGGCGTACTCGCCTTTGCGGCCTTACACGGCGTCAATCCAGATGCAAACCTACAAAGTACAACGGTCGCGTGATATGCCGACGAGTCGACAGGTACAATTGCCGGCACCGAGCACGACAGGCCAGACAACGCCTTACCAACCACCCCCGCAAAATCCGCACCAGACGGCTTTCTCCTACCCCCCAGGGACTATGCGCCAACGCGAGATGAGGGAGAACTCGGATTTCATTCGCATTGCAGTCATGGAGATGGCCATGCGAAAGATGGGCAAATTATCAGACGAGCGCCCTGGTCGCGCAAGATGGGCTCTACCACCTAGGAAACCGAACGCGAGGCCCTACGAAGTGCGAGCCGATGGCGTGCCCAGCCGCTGGGTTCCTGTGTCCGTCTGACGAGTCCACGAGGCGAATTGCCCAAAGAGACAGGCCACGTGCGTTTAACACTCTGCAGCCGAGATGTGCCGCTTCGTGCCATCTGTATGCTTGCGGCAGCAGCTCCTAACCCGGCCGCGGCCGCACATGTCGTCAAATTCGCAACCAGAAAATTCCCACCCCACTCAAACGATCTAAATCGCTCCAGAAGGTTCCCGTCAGACGTGCACTCCACAAACGAAGCGACCAGCAACGATCGGGCATGGCCTCGCCTGACGGAGCACTCCGCCAAGCCAACGCTGACGTGTAATATTACGGCTACGATGCGGTTAGTCACAGTTTACATCACGGAAACGACCCAATATAGAGCCGACGGCCCAAGGACGTTTCTCGGGAGGCAGGAAGAAGTGGCGAGCGGGCCATCACATCATTGTGCGTTTCCGGTTTGTCAGGTCAGGTTCACGATGCAGTTGGGACTTGCCGTCACTGGCAGCCAATCACAGCGGACTCCCCCCTGGGGCAAGGCAAAAAAGTTTTTTTTTTTTACCGCGCATCGCCGCATTGGGGCCTGGAACGGTAAGGAAAGGAGACGGTGAAAAAATTTCCCCTGCCTGCCTACCATTTTGGGAAGTTCAGAAGGGGGTTTGGTAATGGGGGATCGATCACTTCGACAATGACACCGACCGCCGGACGCAGCCAGACGCTTCCGCACAGATCAACGTGTTTTCTGCGCTCCACGCACTTTTTTCGACGCAAGTTGACGTGGGGCTTCGAGAATTCAAAAGAAAGATCATCACGGAACGGGACGATTTGTGGGGTATGGGTTAGGGTACCAGCCTATCACGGCAATTTGACGAGCTTCGGCCTGTCGCTTTCGGCCCCCGGATCGCAAGCCCTCAACGCTTGTTTTCTCCCACTCGGCCTGAGATAGTGGAATCCCATCCATTGTGCAATGGATATCTTTGGGCGAATACCATTCGATCCGCATTTTGCTAGCGCGGTTGGCCCTGATAAAATTTCCTTTGCTTAGCATTTCCACGGACTATGCATTTTCTCTTTGTCAAGCGAACATTTCTTTTGGTTTCTATTGGGAGGACAACATAGGGGGAACTGGGCATATTACGGTTTTACATAAATATCGGAAACGCATGTTTCTCCAAAGGAACATTGGCGCCAATTAGCATTTTTCGGTGGGGTTTTTGGGCAATCTTGCGATGAAGTGGTTTCTTCTTCTGAGGATACCTATTCATTTTGGTATTCACTATGCCACATCGAGTTTTTCTTCGACACGATTGAGATGGCTAATGATGAAATGGTTTAACGAGCAGGGGGGTTGGCATGTGATGGAGAGCATGCTCTAGAAGGGGACGTGTATGATAACTCATGAGACGAAATGCCACTAGAAGCTGCATTTTTTTCTTCTATCTGGCCTTCTAGCCATCTGGTGACCTTACCCCTCGGCAGCGACCTCGCCGAGCGTTGACATGCACCGTATTTGCCAGCGCCTTACTAGGTGCCGCATCAATTTGCATCACCGAGCAGACAGATGAAGAGCACAGATGAGCTGAAGAGGAGCACCGCGCTGCCAAGGAAAGGGTCGGCAGGAGAGGAAGCCAGCAGAAGTGGGGAGGACACAGAGAATGGAAGATGAGAAACGACCAGCCAGAGAGAAAGCGGAGCGCGAGAGAACGAGCGAGGTAAGAGCGAAGCAAGCTGAAGAATGCTCAACCGCAGTTCGGCTCGCGAAGGAAGGATGGCCAGGTAAGGGGTATATCCTGCGGAGATGCTTATGAAAAGTGGTCTTTCCACTGCCTAAAGTGTGACGCGTCAGCTTGTGTCTTGCGTAAAAAGTAGCGCTGTGTTCTTTAGTCATTGAGCTGATTGGGTCGATGAGGTTCATCGCGTTGATCGGAGTGGTTCAGCATAGATGGCGAGTCGGCCTTTCTGTGCGGGTTTTGGGTGACTGCTGCTTTGACATATGACTGGTACGTGCCCGATCGGAAACTGTATGATAGTTCGTTTGCGTGGCTAATCCTCCTGTGGGGACTGAGGATTTGAGGATGGGAATTTCTTCACAAGGGCGCTCAACAGATTCCCTAGATAAGCGGCAGTCGCGAGACCTGGGCATGGATACAATGCGTTAGTATCTGAAGATAGCGAAGATGGTGCTCTCATTGTGCGTTGCTCTATCACATTACATATTTTGTGAATGCAAGCTAGCGAAACAAAGATACTCAATCTGCCATGTGCTGCACGCGTTTTGCAAGTTGCAAGTGCAGCTCTTTTCTTCGAAGACGAGCTCTGTCTGAGGCTAGTTACGGAGCCTAGCAGCAGGGCCCTTTGCAGGATCTTGTTGTCCCGTCATCTTCCCAAAGCCACTTCAGCCCAATTGGCGATGAGGCATATCCGGCCCCTTTCTCGCAAGCCTACCAGGTTCTCTTTCGCTCTAGATCTTTGGCATTTAGCCTTAACTCTAGCTAGTCGGGAATGGCCACGATGCTAGCTTGCTGTATTGGGGATTTGACGGCCTCGGCTTACGCAACACTCTGCCGATTTCGGCGACCAAACTCTAGCACCGCATGAAGCTAGATTTCACGTTTCTAGCCACAGGGGGTATTCCAGGATGGGCTCACATCATAGTAATTAGTAAACCACGATCATACGCCGCCACAAGACTCAGCTCCTGCGATGCTAAAGCCTTGACAGCTAGGAAAGCTTGTCGCCCATGCACGCTTCTTTAAGGTATGAATTTTCTCAGGTTTTCACCCGATTCAGTGGATAGTGCTCATCAGGATTGTCGTTCCGGGCTGTGAATACATAGTGTACTCGGATTTTCATTAAGAATGCAATCATATTCTCCGGACGCCTGACTAATTGCTACCGGGTTCTAAGCGACACCAGGATTTTGTGGAGCGGCTGGCCACTCATTATCAGCTGCAAGAGTGAAGACAAACAACTAACGTGATGAAAGGAGTAGTGCCGTGATCTTGATACTGTGAGCCGTTTGCCGGACTATCTCCGCTCAAGGAGTCTACATGATCCCCACATCAGCGTAACCCAATAAACCCGAATTCACAACATTGTGTGCAGAAGACCTTCACGTAGACATAAATATCCACTTAGCACCATCAATCCAATATATCCACACAACAGCATAGTCTAACCCTAATGCAAGTACCACGCCGCCAGCAGTGACTCCGCCATGTAACCTCTTCCATTTCATATTGGTCTGGATTTATGGATGGTTGCTAGCTATGTTTATACGCCGTCTAGATGAGCCGGATTTGATAACCATCTTGCGGCGGCAAAGGTATTCCCAATGCCGGCTGGTAAAGCCGTAGATGGACTGGTACAGGTGAGACCGGATAATTGGAGGTAGTGCTGCCGGCCTATTGTTGTACTGCGTCTGTACGGTAGAGGCTGGAGTCTGTGAGAGTGAAAGTGAAAGCGGCCCAGTGTGGTGAAGTTTCGGTGGTGTAGGTTGGTAATGAACTTCAGGCGAGGGGCGTATGTTCTCGAGCGACCACTTTAGGTAAACACTACTAGATTGGGAATGTACGGAGGTACATACCGCTAGGCGCAGTACGCTACCACCGTGTAGGCTACTAAACTAAACGCGAACGCCTATTGGTGATTGGGCGACCTTGTGTGCACCTTCTAGGTAGTGAAATTACTTGCATAGATTAGGATACCGTTCAAGACTAGATACGCTCCTTCGCTAGAAGAAATCTCGACTATGCTATTCGTTCAGCCTCGGATATAACCTCCCTGCGATGTTCCATCTACTGCTATCATAAGAGAATAGTCGCTACCTTGGATTGTGATCCCAAGCTTCTCCTTAATCCGCCTAATCCCTTGCCTGCAGGGGACTTCGTCTTTCTAGGCAACTCACAAGACGCCATGAAAACTCGAAGAGCATCTTACTAGTGGTCAGCCTGAAGTATGGTCCCTCAACGATAAAGGTAACATCGTTTGTAATCTTACACGAGCCCCTATCCTCGGCCTAATCGCCAGATCAAGGTGTTCATTGCACTGGGATTCTATGCAACCTCACAATAGTCATTTCTATCAATGAGAGGATGCATTCATTCCGATTCAGGAATCTTTGAACTCGGTGTTGAAAGCTAGGACTTCTATGACTCACTCTAAACTAATCTTTGATGTGGAAATGTCGTCGTGTGTTAGACTACTAACCTCGTCTATCATTGGGAGAGGGTGATCACATCTAGCTAGACAGTCGCCGTGATGGATGAACGACTTCCCTTCGTCGGCTTTTGCCCATCCCGGTGGGATAGCAAAATCTTTCTCCCCTGGCATGATTTGCATAATAGAAGATGGTCCTCCCGAATTGCTCGTCGCCCTTTTGGAGTTTCGATATACCGTTTTTCATATTGAATCCGTCTGACGGCCACCGATTTAACCTGACTCGTACCCCGTAATCGCTGCTTATACGTATGTTCGTTTTCTGATTACATCCCGAAGATAGCAATAATGAGAAGTCATTCTTATCATAGCTAAAGAAATCCCCCGGATTCCACATGGGCCATCGCCGGTGGATTGAGACCCTGCTGTAATGATGGTGAGAAATACGCCTGCATAGATTATGGGCATATTCTCTATTTGGGTAATAATAAGCTTCGTAACTGAGTCATCCTGCCCAACGCAAAGCCGGTCAACCCAGAGGAAGCGCTCGCCAATTCGTCTTGTGACTTTTATTTTATAAAAGACCGTAAGGGAAACTATAGCGCTTGATTCCAAGGTTCCGTGCTTTTAGAGTGACTCGAGATTGTTCTGTTGCAGAAAGAATCCCGGAGCCATTGACTATCCCAGATAGACCGTAGCGCAATATAGCGATTCAGGGGTGAGAAACTCTTGAGAAAATTGCCTCCAACGTCGATGAGCCAAATCGGGATCTCGTTGGCACTGTCAGGGTCACGCGGCTCGGGTTGGCAATAGAGATGACGTAAATTAGACGTGTCAATCTAGTGCCTGATCCAGTCCTCGTTGACCAATTTCTCTCTGAGTGTGAGGAGGGGGGTAAGGGGGTGTTTCCCAGATGAAGACGAGGAGAATGAGGAAGAGAAGGAGAAAGACGAGTGGGGCACCGGTGGTAGTATTCTCTGTCTGAACTACGCCACCTCGGAGAAGGCAAGTCGCTCTTTCTTTTCGTGATGATGAAATAGAGTTACGGGAGAGACAGCAGAATGGAGTAAGGATTGGGGCAATTAGGTATTCAGACAGAAGTATAAGTTGTTGAAATTCGGCTTCAACTACCCGATTTACAGCGCGTTCTGTCATTTGGATAGCTTCTGTCTGGCCAGGTAGCTAGCGGGCTGAAGTACAAGAATCTGTGGAAGTACAACATAAATACGATGTACTTAGCCGAATGGAGCAGAATCATGTCTCACCTGTCGTTCTAAGACATTCCTTCGTACCAAACCGCAGGATACATGTATAATTTGTTAATGTGGTCACTAGAACATGGTGACCAAGGCAGTAGGACACTTTTATCGCCTGCGATGTGAGCAGCCTTGGCAGGCAAATTGTGAGTCTCCTCAATTGAGGCACTCCATCTAAGTGCCGAGGATTCCAAAATGAGACCTGTTCAGCAGCCAAAAAGGTACCCTCGGCAGCGAAACCTATCTGCGAGATACTTGTACGGAGTAGTTTGCAGTTCAGACCGGCTAGCCCTGTTTAAACACCGCTAGAAGACATCAGCAAAATCGTACCTAGCCTCACAACGCAATATCTAGAAGGATTGGTTTTCTAATGGAATGCCTTTGTAATAGAAACATCAATAACTACAAAAATGGAAGGGGAGAGTTTCATGCAGCATGTGGTCACGAGTCATGGGCTGATCGAGGACCAGGCTGTGAAGCATATATATCCCTCTGCTGGAGCCCACCGCTCTTTCCCTCTTCTAATTACACTACCATTCGAACTTACCTTCCAGACACAGTCGGACCCTTTTAATTTGTTTCATCCCTCCCTCGCCTTGGACTTAGAATTACCATCTTTCCAATAGTCTATTGGGGCGGCCCAATGGAGGCAAATCCTTTTCGGCCGACTAACCTATCCCCCGGACCCTCGGGCGCGGGGGGGGAGGCAGCCGGGTCAGAACCCCACAAACCCCACAGATCGCCGCCGTCACCCCGGCCTTTCTCACCCAGCCAGCCCAAGAGGTTCATCGCCATTGGAATTGACTTTGGCACAACGTAATATTTTTTATCTTTAATCTTGGGGATAACAATAGGATTAGATTTTGGGTGGCGAGAGAGCCCTTCATTATTTCTAACACTATTTCTCATTTATAGGTTCTCCGGCGTTTCATGGGCTTACTCCGAAGCCCCAGATACAATACACGACGTGACCTCGTGGCCGAGCCACAACCAGGACGACGTTAGCAGGCCACAAGTCCCCACGCAGATCAACCTCGAGAATGGTGACTGGGGCTATCTTGTTAACAAGAATTCGTGTCCCTTGCGATGGATTACCCTCCTGCTCCTACGAGACTGCGATATCCCCTACGACATTCGCGAGTCGAACTACCTCAGGCAGGCACGAGCTCAGATAGTCGGCAACGAAGGCGATAGAGACAACGGCAATGACGACGGAAATAGCAACGACGCGGTTGCCAACATTATCTCGCGGTTTCTGAAGAAGATTTGGGAGCATACGCTTAATGAGATACAGATCCGGATCGGTGAGTCGGGCTTGCAACAAAGGCTATTCCGCGTCGCTATCGCCGTCCCAGCCATCTGGCCCCAGTACGCAAAGGAAAAAATGCACCAAGCGGCAAGAACGGCGGGCATCCTGGCGAATCGGCCTATTGGCAAGACGTTTTTTATGCTGGTTGAGGCGCTAGAGGTAGCGGCGCTGGCGGCTTTGTTTGAGTGGAGGGGCTATCCTGGCATGGAGGTATAAAGATGAAATTTCCTTCCCCTTGTCAGCTCTTACCTTCTCCCCCATGTACGGAAGATGCTAATGCTACAAAAAATAGGCGGGAGATGTTGTTACTGTGTGCGACGCGGGTGGTGGTACCGTTGTCAGTGATATCCCAATCCAATTGGGTCAATAAATACGGCTCTGACATGCTTGTGTGTGTGCCGAAAAAGGACGTCATCAGCTACAAGATCAAATCTCGCGAGCCGTACCGACTAGATGAGTTTGTTCGCGGCGAAGGTATGATGCATTTTAATTCCCACTCCATTTATCACTGTTGTTCCCAATACTTCTAATTTGAGCGCAACTGATTATTCGGGTCGAAAAGGGGCGCTATGCGGCGACTTTCTTGTCAACGAGGCCTTTGAGCAGTACATCAAGCTTAGGGTGGATCGAATACAGAACCTAAGTGCAGCTGAGTTCCGTACCTTCGTCAACGAAGAATGGGAGTACACGATAAAACGCACTTTTACAGACTGCGAGACAAACGGCGACCGTTTTATTATCCGGCTGCCGCATAAGGCGTTGCCTCTAAGGACACAACTAAGTAGGAATGCGAATGAAGTGCCGTTGACGAAGTAATCACTTAACCCTTATTCAATTCTCGTGTGCTAGTGGGATTAGATATAATCTTAATTTATTAGTCGAGAGTTGCTAACTTGTTATTAAAGATCAGGCATTGCCCAGTTCTATGCGAAGAGCTTGTCGGGGACTAGAGACCTCATCAGCGCGCAGGTCAAGGCCGTTGTCGAAGAGGATGGACGCCCGCCAAGAGTATGATCCTTGATTTCTACCTTGTCATTCTCCATTACCCTCAATCTTATGCAACGAAGCATGTGGAGGCGTAACTAATTGCTTAATTTCTACCCAGAACATTATTCTCGTCGGTGGTCTCGGGTCCTCTAGATTTATGTTCAAACAGCTGCAGGCCAAGTACGGCAACGTCTTTTCACCAGTAAGACCGTAAGTAAATATAACCCTAGACATAAATATGTTCTTTTGCTCGTCCTTTCTATGTTCAAGTTTACTATTATTACTATTTTCTTTGCTCACAACGGGAGACATAGGTGGTCTGTAGTCGCTAGAGGGGCAACGTTCAAACTATTGCGAGAAACCCTCGAGAGCCCCGAGTTCTACCGCAAAGGTACCTTAGGGTACCTGTACCGCATGCCCACCATCAGCTCACGCATCTCCAAGCTTAGCTACGGTATCGAATATGGCATCGAATACAGCGGTCCTGAGCCGTGCGTTAACCCGCCTTTTGACCGGAGCATCGACCGCGTAACTATAGATCCGGACGGCAAGATGGCGGTTTGGAGGATGAAGTGGTTTCTGAGAAAAGTAAAACACCATTCCTCTCTCCTTTGTTCTTTCTTCTCCTAGACATTTATGACTATTTTTAGGTTGTTACTATGGTCTGACTATTCATGAAACAGAACAAAACAATCAGTAATCGAGTGCCCGTGACCGTCGGCTTCTACGACTTCCTCCCCGACCCGTCGAAGCGAAGGGTGTCAGTCATAATATACACGAGCAATGCCGAGGCGCCGCCCGTGAGGCGTGATGCCTCGGTCCGGTTCCTATGCAAGATTGAGCGCGACATCGACAGACGCTTTGAGGACCTGCCGCCAGTGCCCAACACCAGTCTCCGACTTCTTAGGATGACCCTGACGCTTAAGTTTGATGGGGAGCCTAAGTGGGCACTTCAGGTTGGTACCAGACTTGTGGAGACGCCAGTGAATGTGGTGTATACAGGAGACGACGATTCTGTGAAGTGCACAGAAGCCTCGAACACATTGACAAAGAGCGAGGCTATAACGCAACAATCAACTATAGGGGAAAACTCAACCCTAGGGGTTAAAACGGCCCAACCAAGCGAGATAACCGACCCGACGAGCATCGGAGATTATTCTAAAGCAGAAGTCGGTCACAAAGACCCGAACACCATAGATGATAATGACGGAGGAACCACATTTTCGAAGGACGCCTCCCTTGACATACGAGCTCTAGAGTATCTACATAGCTTCGCTGATAGGCTTGCCCAAGACACTCAAAGGGTTGCCGGTGTGGAAACAGTAGCAAGTATAGATTCGGGCTTTCTTGAAGCCTCGTTAAAAGAGTTCACATTGAGGCTGCACGGAGAGTCCTCGAATCCATTTCAATGGGAAACCTCCGTAATTCTTCACCGGAATCGAAAGTAAGTAGCCTGTTTCAGTCTTCAAAAGCTATCACTCGCTAAAGTTGGTTTACTTGCAAGGGAAATTATGAGAATTCTGGCTCCCGGCCCATCAATCGAACATCATAAAGAACTTGCAGAGGACAAAGGTGTTTCGATTAGCGAGAAGGACGATGATGATGACGGTGATGATGGTGGAGCGCGATCGGGACGGCAGACGTTTCAAAAACCTCTTGATATGCTTTTGGTGTGGGTCGACAGCGTTGAGCCACTGACCCGGATAACTCGTGAGCCAGGTGTGACCCAAGACGAGCCTCCCGCAACAGATCCCACCTACAACACCCAAAATCAGTCGGTAGAAAAAGCCCTCCCTCGAGATTCGGATTACGATCTGTTTATCCGAGAGTCGGATGCCTATCAGTGGCTGCTCTCTCGAATTCGACAGCATAGCCAGATTGCCTATCCAGAAGCCAAGCATTCCATGTTCGAGATCGGGACCCACCTTCGAGACCGCTTACGAGCGCAGAAACCTTTGAGTAAAATCAGCCGGAGGAGACCATCATCGCAAGTTCGCATGAAGTTCGACGTCAACTGGAACCCGCTGCTTGTCATCAATGAGAAGTCATGTCTCTGCCCCCCGTCCGAGTTCATCCATAAAGTTCTTGTCTTGACAGGCTCACTTTCTGAGGCTCAGGCAACGACGGTGAGGGAGTACGTGGACCAGACCTGGCCGGCAACAGGAGCACCTATCCTTGGATTACTGGAACAGCTTATATCCGTTCCCGAGGGACGTGAATGTTCCTGTACGAGCGCCCTTCGCCTGCTTTTGAGTAATGCTAATATTACCTTTAGACCACCCACCACAACGCAGAGCATTTGAACCTGGTCTCTTAGCAACCTCATTCGACGCAACAGCAGGAATTCTCACAGCAAGGATTGTAAGCTCATCATTAACCACGGTTGAGGCAACAGGCAGTCCGTATTTCGTATCCGAGATTGCTGAGCAAATTTCATGGCTTGCCACCACTATTCGGTCATGCCCAAAGACTCAAAGTTCCATTTCCTGCGAACCTCGGGTGGAAATACTGGACATATTCCTCCCCAACGAAGAGCATGCAACCACGGAAGTGGTTGGGTCATGCAAAATATCCTTCGATTTTCACGAGATAGAAGACGGCGAGGAAACTAGTGTTCCTGGATCCTGTTGGACGGCCCTCTTACCAGGTTCCATCTTGGCCAGGGGCTACCCAATTCTTAGAAGGACAGAACCAAACTCGGGACTTGAGATACCTCTGGGTGCTATGGCCTTCCTCATCCGATCGCGGCAGGTAGTGAAATGGGGTGAGAGGATCCTCATGAAGGCATTCAACTCGATGCTTGCGGTGACGCGGGTAGCTGGCAATGTCGTTTTCTGGCATTTGCTCAGCAGCGGGTCGCCGACCGAGCGTATTTCCTATGTTGACTTGCAGCTCGACGGGTTGGATATGAAGATCCCGGATGGATATCCACTTCGAGCCCTGGAAGGTAGCCGCCATATCATCGGATGGTGCGCTAATGCAAAAGAGTTCTGCGGTGAGTCTGTTCCCATCCTATACACACTATTACCAAACAGCGAGAGGCGATTTCGAAGCACCTATATTGACTCTTCGTGTGTCTAGGACAACCAACCGCCAATCTCAAACTTTTAGGATCCGGACTACCAACAGCACCTCCGACCACGGTTATAGAACGCCTTTATCTGGAAGTGGGAGCCGAGATAGTCGGCGGGCTCAATATGTGCCTTAACAAAAAAGAACAACCTGTCTGGCTCGAGCGGGAAAATGACTATCCAAGCCTCCTTAGATGGGTCAGCCTCCAAATCATCGTTTTCTACGACGTATCAGACCGCCGAGCCTGGCTTGTTGATGGCGCTTCGGCTCTCCTCCATCTTGTACGGGCATCTCTTTACCTCGATAAGAAAGATCCCGAGTCCACCTACGACTGGGTCCTTGACGCCAACAGGCTAGACGCCACCAGACCAGTCGCCGCTAGTCCAGAGGACACGGTAGAGGACAGGTCGACTGACTGCACCACAGGGCGTCAACTTGCGCTACGTATTCTCAAGGACTGGGACAAGCTCAATTTGGAAGTGTTTGTAAAGAGCAAGGGTATGCGCAACGGAGAGTCTGTGGTCGAGTATTCTACGCTGGAGTCGCGTGTGAAGAAGATCCTGCATTCCTTTGAAATTATCATTGATAGAGCGGCCAAGATTGCCTCCCAGGACGGCATCAAGATTTCGCAAACGCTAGATCGCCGTCGCGATATCACCGGGTTCGATGTGTTGGATATTATATCTCCGCTCCACCCTGTTCAGCCCCGGGCCATGAAGGACCCAGGGTTTTGGGATCAGAGTTGGACCGAGCTACTGCCTTTAGCTAAGATCACAACAATATTCGGAAACGGGTTCGGTGAGCTCATAAAGCCTCATGATGAAGATAAGATCTGCCAGAACTGGAAGTCAGTGCCGACAGAAATGGACTACCTGGCCGCATCCGTAACGACAATCAAGCTATTATACGAACGACACCTGCGGCGGATCGAGCCTAACTTGGATGTCGGGGAGATGTCGAGAAATATTATGTGGTCCTCCCCCGGCTCGCCTTTCCAGCTCTGCCAGACGTGCGTTCGGGGGGGCAAGCAGCCGGACAGGGACGAAGCTCACCGCGATCCTGTGCAGTTTCTCACAGTCAACAGATCGTGGAACACACTAGTTAGCTCGAGGTCGCCACCTACCTTCCCCATCAACATCCAGAGGCTCGAAGACACTGGTGCCGTGGTGTTTGGGCGGCAGTCTTTCCTAGGCAAGAAAAGGGTAAGTAGCAAATCCAGCCGCCTTGAGCCCGAACGAAGCGACAGGTCTCAGCTCGGACTGGCCTCTACTTTGAGCGCTACGTCGAGCAGCAATGGAGCATCGTCGACCGCTCGCGCAGCTGCTTCTGTTGATACGAAGTCTAACACGTCAGCCGTTGTTACCCTGCCAAGTTCGATCATATCCAGTGGCTCCCGTGAAGAAGAACGGAAAGATATTGGCCGCGCCGCAGAGCTGGGCCAACGAGTGGGGAGTCCGGAGCGCAAGGGGGTATGGAGAGTGTTCAGGAGATGGAGAAAAGGATAAACAAAGAGATGTAGCTCTCAGCTGCAATTCAGTCTCATGAAAGCATCGGAACCTGTGCCGAAGAGTTCGTCAGAGCGTAAGTAGGCTACAACGCCAGCGTCGCTTGCGGCTGTATACTACTTGAGACTTTGTCCATTCTTATCATATTAGCGCCTGCTTTGTTAAGTTGTGATAGAAAGCCAGATCGGTAGTGAATAATTTGTAGCAGGAATGGGTTCACTATTAACCTTAGTTCGTTCTGAATTCGGCCAAAATGGAGCATCTTTTGGTACCGTCCGTTCTGCGCGCCATGAAGTAGCTCAAAAGAAGCATCACCGTATAAGTACTGGTTTTTAAAGTTATAGCTTAAGTCCGTCGTGTACGCGATTATTCGGATACACTTTTTCCCCTAAAGAAATTCCAGTCGTAAGCAAGAGGGAGGACTTTGGCCTTTCCAGTTTGAAACTCCTAGGTTTTCCTGCCACTTAGTCAGACATGCTCTTCGTCGGATTCAACCACTTATGCATCGAAGACTCAAAGTGTGTGGGCAGTTTAGAGCTGTTCTTTGGAAACACTGTCTTCACCAAGAATTCACTTGCACATGATCCGGTACTGTTCACGACATTTGAGACGGAGTCCAGCCATTTTCGCACCAAGTTCTATGAATAATATCCGCTCTATATTATGTAGTTCCTCAATCAATCACTTTAAAATATTCCTATCGTAGAAGAGTCAAAGCAAGCCGGTAAACACGTAGAAGCACCACTCGTTGCCTCTCAGCTCCTAACCTTCCTTCTGCAAAACAGAATCCTCCTCCTCTTCCTCTTCGTTCTCGTCTCTCGGGCACTCCATGCCAGTAAAGTGATAGCTCATGCCGCCCTTTCCCGTACTGACGCTGCACATGACCCACAGGGCCGGGCCGGAGCTCATCCACATGATGACGCAGTCACCCGTCTTGGCACAGCCGTCCTCGATCTTGGACGGGTCGTACGGCGCCAGCGGGCTCGGGCAGTCGGCCGTGATGGGGTACTCGAGGCTCACCGTCTCGTTTTTGCACGGCGTTCCCAGCGGGTGCAGCTGGTCGTCGTCGGGGAACGCGCAGTGCTGCTCCCCGTCTTGGCACACGAGTGCGTTGGATTCGATGCCGACGCAGCCGCGAGGGATGCACTCCCAAATTGGTGGCTCTTCGTCCCACTTTGACTGCCGTGGAGCGAGTTGGGTTGGGACCGCGACAGCCGTGGTGGCGAGGATGGAAATGGCGAGATGCGAAAGGGGCGCCATATCTGTGATAGTAAAGATTTGCTTTAAGGCTTAGTGGATACAATGGATATTAGCAAGCTTAACGGACGTGCAAAAAAAAACTTAGTTGATAGAGAGAGTAACTCGAGACACTGGGAACGTGATTATCAGCAGTCATGTTTTGCAGGCGAACGATCGTTTATAAAGCAAACAAAATCTCCTATTCAATTATTTTCCGCACTGGCAATACATTGACCCAACGGCCGTAATCTCAAATGCCCGTATGATGCGAAAGACGACAACCGAGAGAATCTCACCAACACGGTGCAACAATATTTGTCTATTTCTTAATTTGGGCCAGGCAGCGGCCCAGTAAAAAAAAAGCCTTACCACCGGCGTATGGTTATTAACCAGGCAATCGAGCAATATTGCCTGTGGCACAGAGCGGGAAGAATTTAGGATCATCTCAATGGTACTGCCGTTGGCTAGGCACGCACCTGAACATTGAAACAAAAGTTGGTTGAGGATAGACTTGAAGCCGTAAAAGCTGAGATTATAGTCAAGTCTATTAAAAAAAAATATTGCCTTCGTATTTAGACTGGTAGGAAGGAGTACAGTGTGGCGTTCTTTTAGATAGATCTTGATAGGACCATGTTGGTTCGTACTTATGGTTGCGTTCCTTAATTCTCATACTCATTTACGCCGGTTGCACTCATTTCGATTAAACACTGCCCCCCAATCCGTCAAACTAGTTTTTTTCTTCACTCCTCAAACCCACTTGATATCCCTATACCAACCATCCCACCCCTTCCGAGGCTCGTAACACATCCAATGATCCCCTGCCAGACACGGCGTCGTGAACTGATAAGTCGACGCATATTCCCCAAAACCCAACACACCATCAACAAATACTGAAATGGGGCAGGGCGATACAGATAGGTTCAGGATATTGTTAGTAAGCCATCACCATGCCCCTTTTCAGGAAGCTTCAGTTGCGTCTACGAAATAGAATGGGATCTCTCCCTCCGAATCTACGGGCGGCTGCGTAGGGCATACCGATCTGCCTCAGGGGTTTTCGCTGGGAAGGAGGGTAACCGTAGGAGGAGGTCCGGTAGGACGGTGGTGTTTGTGTGCGGACCGCCCGAGATAGAGGATAAGTAAGGGGTGTCGTCCCGATCTTGGCCAGGTATGGGACTCTTGTACGGCTGGATATGAAGAGTTTTAAGTGGTAGGAAATAATCGGAGGAGGATTTTGCTACGAGAATTTCAATAAACTTGGTCTCTGGATGACGATTGGATATACCGAGTAGGGGGGATTACGGTTTTACTGCTCACGGTTCATTGCTAGATTATGGCATTCAGCTTTCAAAACGTGCCCTTCCTTCCGGGTCTTAGGTGCTAGCGAAAATCATAGATAGCGAGGTGGTTGCGATGCCAGACTGGCGTAAAAGGTTGCCTGCCTGCGTCCTTTATTTATTTTTTCGGGCAATGACATATGAATTGGAACTTAAATCCAGAAAATTGGCATGCAAGGAACCTTTAATAAGAGGAGAACCTCGACCCTTCTCCTAGAAGTAACGGATTGGTTAGTCTAGAGCATTCTTGCGTATGTGTAAATGTTTGACTTCTTGTCTTGCTAGTGCCAAGTGTAGTACAGAGCCCCTTGGCCCGACTTGATTCTACTAGTTCTCCGACAGTCAGCGCTCCTAAGTGCCGCATGGCCGTTTAGTCAGTGTAGGTTACATACCAATGGTTTCCGGGACGTGACGTTAAGCCATGGCGATTCGAGCCCAGGAGATCACGATATAACATAGTCACAGACTTCGAACTAGCATTGGAGAGTCTTAATTCTTTAAAACGGGTGGTTTTCCGGTCCCATTAGACCTCACTCACCTCCAACACCTCTAAGACTCGAATGCAGTTTCATACTCAACATTGAAGGTGTCACCGCTTGATAGCCAACATCCACAGCCAGATCCTACACGACACATCCCCCTTGACAGGAGAGAAAGTACGAAACCAGAAATTGACATGGTTTCCTGAGATGAAGGTTATGAATATTCGAACCCTTAAGCATTGGAGAATTCCAAATTTGGCTATTGTGCATCTTGTGCTTTTACTCTCCTGAATTTCTACCGAGATCGCAAAATGTGCTGTCAAAGGCTCATATCGCAGGAGAGCACACCACAAAGAATGCTTCGGTGCGATATGCGGATAGCTTGGGCCTTCTGGCTATTGATACAGGAGGGGGCACAGGGCGAACTGATTATGGATATCCTTAGGGAAAGCCGGGTGGTTAATGATAACGGCGTCGATGTCGATTTCGTGTTTGCCAATTATTGAATTCGATACTGATACGGGAACGTTGGCGGCATAAAACGTTGGCGAGTCCTGGTAGAGCTGTAAGGAGGCGTCTCTGCATGTAGACATGGGCATTGAATAGGGAGAAAGGAAGACGAATGATCCAACCGAGACAGGGGGATTAAAGATGACAACAAAAGCGTATGTTAGGGCTGGGGCTGGTATATATGGCTGTATTCCCAATCCGCAATGGCTTTGATGCTGTCGCTGCCGTAAAGATAGAAAAGTGTCACCGACTTCCTAATGCCTGGCCGGGTGTCGCCTCCCATGTTATCATTGTCGACGTAAACCGGAGTAAGCGCCAGTTGAAGGAACTTTTCGACGACGACCGGGTCGGTAACCTGGGCTTGCCCCCATATGATAGCGACGACAGTCCACTAGACACTCGTATGCTCTTGGGTAGGGCCGGCATCGTAAATTTTGTACGACTCTTGCGGATGCTTGTACTGCGTCTCTTCCGAAATTTCCACAATGCCGTTCGTGTCCGTCATGAGGAAGAGGACCCGCGTCGGGCCAGTGTACTCGTACAATATCGACAGCGTCTTCGGCTCGCCCACCATGGGATCTTCCCCTATGGGTCAAGTCTGGAACGAACCTGCTGCTGTCGATCTTGAGTGTGTCGTCCTGGATCCTCGCTTGAATCGCCGACGTCACATCTTTGTCGACGTACGTAGTTGCATGGATTGTAAGGTGATTTTGGGCTGGCGCGGCTGCGTTGTCATCTAGAACATGACCCGACGGAAGCGCCATGCTGGGAGGGAGGACGATACAGAAAGATTGTACTCTCTTCCTGGTGCTATTACACCGCATAGACTAAATATCAAAAAAAAAAATTGTTGTCTCACATGACAGTAATGAAACTAATTTCTACTTTCAAAAGAGTGCCGGATAAAGTAAGTGCATTCGCTCCTCCCAAAGTTGCCAAGTGATTACTTTTTTCTTCTAACTTAGAGGAGTAGTTGTGACTATTGTTTAGGTTGTTAACGATAACTGCTACATAGCCATTAAGCTGTTTTGGCACGACCATGCTCCAGTCTGCTGAAGTGGAGTTCTGGAAAATTGCAAATGAAGGTGTCGTCTTTGTGTGGTGAAAGTTCAATGTTCTTCTGCTCAAGTGAGCTGCAACTGAGGGCTGCTCCTATCTATGCTACCTACGGCACGTCCCTGCTACGCTTTGCAGAGTAACAGTGCCACACGCTGCTGCCTAATTGTTGATATCTGCTACAACAATAGAGCTACATCGCCACCATGCCGTCCACGGCGCTATCCCGACGCTGAAATGCGTCCGTCCGTCTCTTGACGACTTCTGCCCCACGAGGGCTAGCGCCTTCCCGGAAGAGATCTCTACCGCGTCGCGGTCTGAGAGCAATTGGTTTTGGACGAAGCTAGCATGTTCATCACCCAGGATCTAGACGCACGTATTTCATGGATCATGTCTTCGCTTACCTTCGTATCTCCCGCCGAGTCTCGATATCAGCATTTCTTACATCAATATTCAGGATAACGTCCATTTTCGGAGTTAAGAAACGCCCATAACCATCAAGAGTGGAATATAAATACATACTACGGGCAACCCGGCCCCTTCGCTATGCCAAAGGCTCTAGAAAAACAAACACCAAGAATCCCGACATCCGAAAAGCAAGCAAAACTTCGCCGTACACCAATCCCCATGCTTTTCTTTGATAGAAATTCTCAGTAAACCACCATGCCAGCCGATGGACCAACGTGGCCGCAGCTTCCTCTTGAAGACTTCTAAGAAAAATGAATACCATCTTCCTATCCTGCCCCTCATCATCAATCATCATCCTCTTCCGGGTCGTTGGTGTTCCTCCTCCTTAACGCTGCAGCCTCGCTGACCTCCATATTATGGAGCTTAGCCTTCTTATTCGGGTCATCCACAAGCCTCTTCCCCTGTCCATCGAAGCCCTCTAGGCCGCCATCCTCCTCTTCGCTACTATCGCCCTGCGTGGATGACGCTTTCCGGTTCCCGGTGGACGATGGTGTCGGCTCGGCATCATTGGGTGCCAGCGTAGATGCCATGCTCGTCCTCTTAGACTGGCCGTAAACCGACCTCCTGTACGCCTTGATGGTGGGATCGTACTCGGCGGGGAGCGACAGCGCCTTTGCAACCAAGCTGGCCTCTTCCATAGACGACAACTGCGTCGCCTTCTCTAGCACGGCTTCATCGTCTAAGAAGTCCGACTCGTGCACACCGTTGCTGGCCGCCAGCATTTGGGCGTACGTCGTCCGGGTGGGGTCCTTGGCTCGTTTGCTCTTCTTTTTCTCGCGGACATCCTTTGGCCTGACCACTACGACGGGCACGGCCGACTTTTCGAGGCAGTACTTGGAGAAGCTGTTGCGCGTGTTCCATACACCTTGCATGCCTTGCTTCGACTTGCCTTTGGTGCCGACCACGAGCATGGACGGTTGATGAACTGTGACCTGACGTGGAGTTAGAAATGGAAAACAAAGAGAACGAGGAGAGAGCGCGAAGAACGCAATAGACATACTAGGTTCTCAAACGTCTGCCCTAACCGCCCAAACTGATACTCGACCACCACCGAGATGGCCTTGTTAGAGGTGTTCGTCTGGAGAATGTCGTGCATGAACCGTTTGGCCTCGGCAAGGTAGGCATTTTTCATGTTATGTTTGATGTCTTTGTCGATGACACGTACGCAGACAACGGTATCGTGGTCATCGACCATGGATGTGAGTAACCATTCGAGGGCCTCAACAGAGTACGAGTTTTCATCGACGCCGACCATGAAGGTCTTAGCGCGCCGCTCGTGTCGAAAGCCATTGTGCTTCTCGTTGAGCGTGATGCCCGCAGGTCCCTTGTTCAGCTCCGTATGAGCTGTTGTCTCGAATGCGACATGTGAGTTGAACCTGTCGGGTGGGTTAGCATCTGGAGGCGAGTCCATAGCTTCGACACGAATGGGAGATTTTGAGCGAGAGCAGGTTATCGCCAGTCTCCATAAGGTCTTGAGGAGGGGAGATGTGAAGGAGTCTTGGGTTGACAGCACGGCGAATGCGCGAATATCGGTCATGCAAGGTGACAGGCTAACGTGGGGAATGACTGCCGATTGTGACGGAGCTAGCGTCTTCGGAAAAGATGCTGTGGGGTTGTAGGATATGCCGCAAACGATTGATTATATAGCTCAGCCGACGGACCTCGGTACAATCATTCAACGATATAATTAATTTCGTGGAATGATTGAGAAAGCCACATTGCTACAATATATGCAGTACACATCCGCCTCGCTCTACCACGTCGAAGCAGCGAGGCGTCAATGACCGAATTGCTGACTCGGGTGCCCAGCCTAGCTGGCGATGCCGTAACGTCCACCTGGTCCCATGGAGTATTATACCAAAACTGGTAGGCTCCAGAGAAGCGACGCATGGCAATCGCAGGGTCTTCATGTGCTTGACCAAGCTCCACGACGAGAAGCCCAATGTTCGCCTGGGCAGAGTACGTGATGACCGAGCTACAAGTCGCATAGGTCGTGACAACGAGGCGCCTCCAAATGGGATACGCAAAATTCAAATACAATAGACAAATGAAGGAAACAAAGAAGCTTACCTCTTAGCCGGGGGGCTCGCAGCCCGGTGCCTGTGATCGAATTGCGTCCTATTCCCTCTCCGTGGAAGCTCAGGGTGCCGCGGCGCATCGGAAAATCGAATAGATGATACCGAGCTTCTTCTGCTCGACGCGGAGCCGTCGACGCCTGTTGCTCGTTCCTTGCTTTTCGTGGAGGGGTCAAAGCTGACGGTCGGTGCTGGCCGTGGCCCTTCCGATGATGTAGAGGTCGCGGGGGTATGGTTCGATGACGGTTGGCTCATAGGCGCCTTTGCTGGATGGGTAGGCGGACTGGCTACAGAATTCCCGAGCTTCGCTCCTGATGCTGAGGTTTCATCTGCCATCTCCAAACAATAACTGCGATGGTGTTCTCGTCTTGTGTCGAGGGTGACTTGAGATTCCCCAGGAAGAGAAGTTGTAAACGCCAACGGCCTCACGACGAGGCGCTCCGAGTCAGAATTTGGACGATCGTCATAGATTCGGAGACGGTGGCGCGCCGACGGTGGCCGAGGTGTTCAAATGTCCGAACTTGGCTGCCTGGTTTCGGTGAATGGCGTCACGAATCAGGGACCGAGCTTTCCTCGCAGAGCGTTCCACTTGTCGCAATTTAAAATTCGCCGGCCGTATTCTCGCCTGTTGTAGAAAATAATTATTCCAACCCTACGCTGATTCACGCGCGTCTTTTGCCGTAGCTCAAGTTTGCGACGTATCTAAGCTATGAAAAAATGAGTCGAGGAAATTGGGAACCTTGAGACCCACTCGAACACGCGATTCGCGCGCGAAATGGCGTGGAAGAACTCGCTCGGAATAAACGTGTAGGGCTTCGGCTCTAGGGTTGGATTAGAAAGGATATTGGGTACCGCAAGAGCGCCTTCGTGGGTAGGCGCAACTAAATGTTGTTGAGTCGTCACATCTTAAAAGAATTGAAAGGAAGGGGCCGCTACATATATGACGGGGATGGTGATAATTTATCGTTCCGGCGGGTGCTTCGCAGTAGCTGCCACGTGCGATTGGTAAGGAATCTAACGTCTGTGCGTTAGGTGACTTTTGTGGGTCTCGGGCACAGCTCATCCTTGTCGAAGTTCTAACCATCCTCCAACCCCTCTCTCGCATTCCATAGCACATCTTCCTCTTCTTTCGTTTTATCTTGCCTTTAGAATGAACGCGAAGCTGCTTATTGCCATAAGAATATCACTATGGTCATAATTGAGCCTTCTCCATGGCTACTCTGTTGAATAATAGATGCGGGGTTCGGGCAGCGCCTTGGAAGATTTGATCTGGGGCGTCCAACTGAACCCCTGTCTGTATCCCAAGCAGCAATGCCAAGCTTCGGGTTACCAACAGCATGGTCCAATTGGTGATTCTCCAAGCCGTGCTCTGTGGATCCAACCTTGGATCAATACCAAAGTCATGCCTCGAGTTTCGACTGGTTGTCTTGACATGCCTTCCCCGGTTTATAACAATCTGCCTAAGCCTCCGTTCGGCATCTTGAGTTAAATTGCTTCAGCTTACTCGATATCTTCATGTCACTTCATTATCCAGGTGGACAGGACGAAATGATCCTTCAGTGCCCCCAACATCAGTGCCAAGATTCCCACTCATCTGCAAGATAAGGACTCACCAAGACATTTCTTAACTTTATCGCCCTGCGGCGCTCTGAATCACACAGCAGATCTCCAGAAGCTTGACGGGGTATGGCAGGTGCCGGCTAACCCCGCAACGCCCAGCCTACGAGTGCACGCGCTAACGTTAGCGAAGAGTCAAACTACGGTGGCCAAGTCCCCGAACAATTGGTCCTGGCTGTTTAGTTTTAGACTTTACATTGTACTTCATATGCTGCCAAGACTCCAATAGAGGTCCGAACATGGAAAAAGAAGGTCAAGATAGGCTCTAACAGTGGATGCTCGACGCCGCGGGCTTGTCCTCTGAGGGGCTGTGCAAACTAGCTCAAAAATCTGATATCAGTATTAGATCTCGTCCCGATGAGATGCAAAGTGGGGTTTTGCGACACCTTGATGGGTTGGTTACTGGTAGCGGGATGCACCAAGCCTCGTTGTTTAGACAGCTCGCGCAACAGCGTGCAAATGCGGACAAGCGATGCTAGCCGGAGGGTTGAGAGGTGCATATTAACTGGTCCCTATGGTGATTCCGTAGAATCCACCTAAAGCCGTCTGTTTGGACGACCCAAGGCTTCTCCAAGTGTACTTGGTCGAACTAACATTTGTCTGGAGCCACCGGAGGCCGAATTCAGATCAATCAATCTCACAGGGCGACGGACAGGTTACTAAGGTTGCACGGTCTGACACTCTGCAGCCGGCTCAGCGGTGTACAGATATGCAGCTGTCTGCTTGTCCCCGACCACTCAACGGACCTTTCGCAGGCTTGTGATAAGAAAAGCGGCTTTCAACTGGCGAATTGGCGGGTCCGACAGCGGAGTGTCGACAGGATTGTTGAGGGCCTCAAATTTCAGGATTGACGGCAGATTATCAGCCGCAGCAGCGGCCCGAGGTAGCAGGTCTCAAAATTAGGTGGAATCACCTACGGGCGACGGGAAGTCCCCACTGCAGGACCAAGTCTAGGCCCTTCTGTGACGTGCGTTACGGCACTGGACTTTGAAGGCCGGCGTCCCGAGGGAACGGCCGCCACATCTCGGATCTATGGCTGTCATCTGCGAGATAAGATTCGGACAGCCCCACATTTATCTTGGTCGCACGAGATAGTGTAATGGAGTTCTTCTGCGCAAGGTTGCAGTTATCACCAGGAACGCCCAACGTCTACGTCAAGAAAACAAACATCAATTCATTTGGTTCCTAATTCCTGTAAGCCCTTCTACTGCTAGGACTGCCGACTACCGTTTTCTGACGCCCGACGCCGTAATTATGCAACACAACCCTGCAATGTCAGTGGCTCCACCTCATGTCAACACCCCTAGTTGTACGTTCGTGATAAGTTGCGAATGTACCAGTCCACCAGCTTCCGTCCAACCTTGGCCTCCGAAATATGAATCAGGTCCTGCAACGTCCCGTTAGCATTGTTTTATCAGTAATTGACTATTTCCCGAACAAAGTACTCACTCCCTGCATAGCATAGTCGAGGTCGCTCACGTTCACCAGCTCTCCTTCGAGAAGACCCTGATCCACCCATCGGAGCTGCTTCGTTCGTTGCTTGTTAACCAGGAGCCAGGACCGGAGCTCGTCGGGCTTCACGTCGAGGAAGCCGGCCAGCTTGTTGAGGTCCATGGTGGTGTAGAGGCGTAGATACGACTTGACAGTAGGGCTCCACATGTTGGTCTTGACCTCGTCCATGAAAATGGCCAGATGATGCTCGATCGGGTCCATGTTCGACTCGGGGTTATCGAAGTCAGGCGGGATCGACGAGATGAACTTGGGGCAGGCCGCTTTGAAGAGCTCCTCAAAGATAGGGAGGGACTCGGGTCCACCACGCTGCAGCTTCAGGAGCTGGTCACCGTACTTCTCGCGCACGGCCGTGTGGATGGTGTCGTCAAGACGTGTGGGGTGGAATGCAACGCAAATTGCAATGAGAGCGTACATCTGCTCGTTCTTCTTGGTGATAGAGTCGTACTGGGCGCTCTTCTGGAAGTTCTTGGTCCGGGAGACGTAAATCAGAATATGACTGAACATCTTGATGGCATCAGCGTAGCGCCGCATCATCATATACGAGAAGCCAACGTAGTAGTACGTGGTGAAGTGGGCGGCCATAACGCGGGCGAACATGGCCTTCTTGCTGAGCTCTATGTCGTCAAGAGTCTTCAGGGCGAGGCTGAAATCGCCAAGGAGGCAGTGGACGCGGAGAAGGCCAATGATGGAGAAGTATCCTAGCATGCGGTACATGTTCTTAGAGCCGTACTCGCCGGCCACGGCCATCGGGTCCTCGTTGCGCCGCATGGCAGCCAACTGCTCCGTGATCTGCGACTTTTGGATGAGAGAGTACAGCACGTTCAGTACACTATAGCAACCCCACGTATTGGGGTTCTCGCGAAGGATCTGAACCTCTTCGTCGCTCGCCTGTCCGGCCTGACGGGCAATTCGCATACGATACGTCGAGAACGAGTTGAACTGGTATATGAATTCGTCGATGACGTCCCAGGCCCAGTAGTACTTTGACGAGTTAGCTCTTTCGTGCACTGGCTTTCCATGATTCTCCTGCGACATACCGAGGGCGGCTCGAGGTCAACTGGGCCATCCGAGTTGAGAATGTAGTGGAACAAGCTACAGTAGGCGTCATAGCTCTGGAACTTTACATCCAGAGGCGCTGAGTAGTCGAGGGGTTGGGCGGCCGCAGCCAGACGAGATTGGATATCATCTGGTTGAGCTGCCATGCTCATTCCCTGGCCGTCCATATCATCGAGGACGTCTTCGTATTGCTGCTGCTGCTCGCGGTATTCTGCAACCATAGCCTCCTCTTCCACATCGCTATCGTCGTCCATCGCGCGAGGCGCGGCGGCGTTCGGGTAGGCACTCATTGTCTATGGAGATGTGCTGACAGATATCCAATATGAGAACTGAGACAGGACCTCCGCTGGCAGAATGTATCGCGTCGCAAATGTGTGGTGGACGTGTTAACTAGGGGGTGGACGTTTGACGTCCTGACGTTTGTCAAGGTGGGGTTGATTTTGTCAAAATAATTTTCCAACCGTGTGTGCGTGCGTCGGAGGCGTCGTGTAGACCTCGGTACCAAAAATACCGCGATACTCGAATGGATGCTACTTTGATTCATATAAACGAATCCGATCAAAAAGATGAAATATCTCGAAAATAACACCAGCTGGTTATTGATAGAAACTAAAATACAAATAAAGCAACATGAACCAAAAGGTTGAAGATAATAAAGAGGCAAATCACCAAGAAAAGAACAACAGCGGGCAAGAAAAATCAAGTGACAATATTATTTGACAAGTTGGGCTCAATGGTAGTTGGGACTGGGAGGTATCATATTAACGGGGTTTGCCCCTCTATGCGCCCCACCAAACCGCATGCGATGACTCCTTCACCCCCCAGCGACTGGCTAAGACTGACATTCAAGAGCTGGTAGTTGTAAAGCCGAATTGCTGCAATATAAAGTATGCAAAAAATTTCTAATTTCATCCATTTTGATTCTGAAGATATACCACCTGGTCTTCAACCAAAATGCCCGCTGTGACGCCGCAAGAACTCTCTAGCATCGAGACAGACGACATCCGTAACATCTGTATCCTTGCCCACGTCGACCATGGCAAGACGTCTCTCACAGACTCTCTCGTCGCCACCAATGGCATCATATCCCCGAAGCAGGCCGGCCGAATCCGGTATCTCGACTCCCGCCCGGATGAGCAGGAAAAGGGCATCACGATGGAGTCGTCCGCCATTTCTCTTCACTTTGGCATGCTGAGGAGGCAAGGGCCGGACGACCCGAACCCGGTGGCTAAGCGGTATCTGATCAACCTTATCGACTCTCCCGGCCACATCGATTTCAGCAGTGAGGTTTCGACAGCATCGCGGCTCTGTGACGGCGCCGTTGTCCTAGTCGATGCCGTGGAAGGAGTTCGGAGTCAGACCGTTACGGTCCTCCGGCAAGTGTGGATCGAGAAACTGAGGCCGCTGCTTGTCATCAATAAGATCGACAGGCTCGTGACAGAGCTCCAGATGGAGCCGGAGGAAGCGTACCTTCGTCTGCGGCAGGTAATTGAGCAGGTTAACGCCGTCATCGGAGGCTTCTTCCAGGGGGACCGCATGGAGGAAGATCTCAATTGGAGAGAGCGGCTGGACAAACGGGTCGAGGCCTCGGCGGCTGCACGATTAGCGGACGATTTGGACTCTTTGGACGATTCGGACGAAACACCGAGCCAGGCCGATGCCCAGTTCGAGGAGAAGGACGATGAAGATCTTTACTTTGCTCCTGAACGAAGTAATGTCATTTTTGCGAGCGCCATCGATAACTACGCTTTCACAGTCCGGCAGTTTGCCGCCATTTACGAGAAAACACTTGGAGTGAAGAGACACAACCTCGAAAAGGTTTTGTGGGGCGACTTCTTCCTGGATCCGAAAACGAAGAAGGTTCTTAACCGGAAACAGCTCAAGGGGAAGCATCGCCAGCCGCTCTTCGTGCAGTTGGTCCTCGACCAAATATGGAAGATTTACCAGGCCACGGTTGGCGCTTCAGTCAAAGGCGTCATGACACAGTCTCCCGAGTTGCTTGAGAAGATCACGCATAGTCTGGGCATTAAACTACCAGCCCACGTTGTTAGGTCCAAGGATCCCCGAGCACAGCTGACGGCGGTGCTCTCACAGTGGCTGCCGCTCTCGAAGGCTGTCCTTGTCTCGGTTGTCGAATCTCTTCCATCTCCTCCTATCAGCCAAGGGGAAAGGATGCCGAAGATCTTGAACGAGTCCCCAGGGTTCGAGTCGATCAACCCCGCCGTTCGGGATGCCGTGGAGAAGTGCCAGATAGATAAAGACAATCCTGTCGTGGCGTACGTCAGCAAGATGGTGTCGGTGCCGGAGAGCGAGATGGTAGACAAGACGAAGACGTCGCAGCGACTCAGCCCCGAAGAAGTGCGCGAAATGTCTAGGAAGAAGAGCGCTGAAGCTGCCAAGGCCGCCGCCGCTGCAGGAGAGGTTAGCGTCGTCGGTTTGGCTGGCGCCATGGAAAACGCTTCCCTGACCGAAACGCCTGAAGAGTCGTACGATGCTGAGGAAGACCCGGAGCAGTTGATTGGCTTTGCGCGAATCTACTCCGGGACCTTGTCTGTAGGCGACTGGCTGTACGTCGTGCCGCCAAAATTCTCGCCAGCAGACGAGAAGGCCGCGGCGCAGCTCAAGCGTGTGCAGGTTACGAGTCTCTACATGCTCATGGGGCGACATCTCGAGGGGCTGGAGGCCGTGCCAGCCGGCCGTGTATGCGGTATTGGGGGCCTTGGCGGCCACGTTTTCAAAACCGCAACGCTCTGCAGCGTGGCCGAAGGCGCGCCAAACCTGGGCAGCAGCTCTGACTTGGGAGAGCCGATCGTCCGGGTTACCGTACACCCGGAGAGCGCCGCAGACCTAGACAAGATGATTCAGGGCCTAGAGATGCTGGCACAGAGTGATCCCTGCGCCAAGTACGAGGTGCTCGAAAACGGCGAGTACACTCTCTTGACGGGGGGCGAGGTGCACCTCGAGCGCTGCGTGCGGGACCTTCAGGAGCGGTTTACAAAGTGCAAAATCGAAGTCAGCGAGCCCCGCGTACCCCTGCGGGAGACCATCGTCACGGCAGAGGAGATGAGAGCACCACTCAACGAGAAGCTCGGTCGTGGCGTTGTAGAGGCGACGACAGCGTCGGGGATGGTCACCATCATGCTACGGGTACGGCCGATGCCGAGAGAGGCGGGTGAATTCCTCGCCAAGAATGCAGACATGATTCAGAGGCTCAGCTCAAACTCTAAGTTGGCCGAAGAGTTCAAGGAGAAGCTGGAAAAGCTGCTGCTGGAGGAAAGGAAGAAAGATCGACACGTCTGGAAGGGGGTAGTGGACCGGCTTTCATGCTTCGGAAGTCATGGTCGCGGTCCCAATATCCTCATCGACGCGACCAAGGACAGCCTCCTCCCGCACATATTTGATGGTCCATCGCAGGACACGTCGCACACCATGTTCGCCGGCAAGATACAACATGCCTTCCACCTCGCCACGCAGGAGGGACCACTTTGCCGCGAGCCACTACATGGCGTGGCCGTCTTCATCGACAGCGTTTCTACCTCGACAAGCTCAGAAGACGAGCTCCACGGTAACTTGGGTCGACTGACGGGCGAAATCTACAAAACCATGAAAGCCTCCATCCACACCGGCTTCCAAGACTGGTCCCCTCGGCTCATGCTGGCCATGTACCAGGTCGAAATCGAGTGCGACCTGTCGGTCCTCGGCAAGATCTCCGAAGTCATGGCCCAACGCCGCGGCCGGGTCGTCGACATGGGTCAAAAAGAAGGGAACTCCTTCTACTTTGTCAAGGCCATGCTCCCCGCCGCCGAGAGCTTCAAGTTTACGGACCATCTCCGGGAGCACACGTCCGGCCACGCGCAGCCTCAGCTCGTGTTTGTGGGATTCGAAATCTTGGACGAGGATCCCCTATGGCTGCCGTTTACGGAGGTGGAGATGGAAGATTTAGGCGAGTTTGCGGACAGGGAAAATCAGGCGAAGAAGTATATGGATAGAGTGCGCAAGGAAAAGGGCATGCTTGTTACGGGACGAGGGGTTGCGACGGTTGCGGAGAAGCAGAGGACGTTGAAGAAGTAGTTTTATGGGAGAGGCGACGGAAGGACTAAAAACTAGGCGAATTTAGATAGATGGATCCGCTCCTTTTGCTTTTTGTAACCCTTACCTTCCGGCACAATAAAACTAGACACGATTTATGTTACTGTAGCTTTCCATCACGACCTTGGGGGCTATGATGACATGTAAAACGAATAACCCCCAAAGACTGTCCCACGTTAGTATTCATATCCCTTTCCCCAAACTCCGATTCCGACTTCGGTATGGTCTACACACAATACTGTTACATGGTACCAATGCATCATACACCCCTATATACCCTTTTCTCCTCGATCCTTCACAGCCTTTTCGTCCCAGCCATCTCCTCCATCTCAAAATCATCCCACCACCCATCGTCCCGCCCCCCAAGTTTCCTGCCCATCCAGATGCCCACAATCGTAAGGCCACAGGCCACCAAAAACCAACCCTCGAACCACGCCTCGACGAACGTGGGCTCCAGCTTGCTTCTCAGCGCGTCGCCCACGGCAGAGCCCATTTCGCGGGGAAGGTTACTCCGCAGGAGGAGGGCGGAGGAGATGACGTAGGCAGCGGCCACCTGGGCGAGGATGAGGGGTAGGTTTGCTCTTGCGTGGCGGAGGAGGGAGGGGGCGACGCGGGAGAGGAGGGAGAAGGTGGTGACGACGGCGTTGAATGACAGGAGGAGGATCAAGCCGGAGAGGAGGAAGGAGAGCAAGCGGGCGAGGGGAACGGGGTCTAGGGTAGGGTCGTAGTGCGTCGTGAGCAGGGACAGGAACCGATTGATCGGATCCGTCGTGGTGGAAGATGACGTCGTGGAAGGAAAGATCAGTCTTCTCAGAAAGCCGAGAAAAGTCGTCAGCACCCTATAGATACAGTACGTCCCAAAGGCATAGTTCGGTACTGCCAGGATCCGGCCTAATACCGTCGCCGCCCTCACTTTCTCGGCGCGGCGGGCCCACATCATAGCAAGGCTACCAGCGAGGTTCTCCCGCATGGTGACAAGCCCGGCAATCTCCATTCTCAAGCTCTTGATCTCGGCTTCGTCGCCTGTGGCTCCCCGGAGGGAGCCCCACACCCGACCCATAATACCGGCGTTGGAAGGCTGGCTGGTTGCTTCTGCGGCCTTTTGTTCCAACGCGTGCAATCGGTGACGTTTCGAGAGGAGCATCTCGTCAGTAACATCCAGTCCCGACTGCTTCCTCGCCAGATCCGCTTCCGTCACTGGTCTCGACCGCGTTGGCGGGCCAAAGACGTGCCAAGGGGAGGAGACTGACGCAAACCCCGACAAGAGGGCCATGAGCGATATCCCAATAATCCCAACCCGTTCCAACGCCGCCCTCGTAAGATTGCTCCCTTCCTCCACTTCCAATCCCTCTGTTGAGGACGACGGCAGGACCGACCCAACCGATGAAAACACAAACATCCAGCCGCTGAAGACAGCAACTTGCAATCCCCAGGCAAACTTTGGAATCTTCCCCCGCTTCTTCTCAAAGCTCCAGCCAAGCCCAATCACAAACCCCATGATCTGCAACCAGGGCAAGACACCCACCAGCCCGACCAGCAATCCCGGAACAACCCATCCCAACGCGAATCCCCGCGCGCGTGCATCGAACACGTCGGCCACCTCGCCCACGATCAGCACGGCCAGCACGGCCGCCAGCCCGACCGTGACGGAAAACGCCAGCCCCACCACCTTCCGTCGGGGGGACTTCCGGGCGTGGTCCGCATGCGCGGCGCGCAGCCCCGCGGGGGCGTGTGTGGGCAGGAAATGGCCCTCGCCCTCGTGCGTGGACGGGACGAGGGCGTCGAGGAGAGGGAGGAGTCGGGCGTGGGCGAGGAGCGAGGTCACGGCGAGGACGAGGAGGAAGGGGACGAGCGAGAGGGCCGGTGGGGGTGGGGGTTTTGCGTCGCAGGAGGCGGCTTCGTCGGAGCAGCCTCCGAAGAG
>Ga0247774_1000036_pt1 | contig 57298 bp, 42 predicted proteins | sample UWRJL001104B6_FD_179933 | JGI IMG/M metagenome (GOLD analysis project Ga0247774, IMG submission 179933) | Plant litter microbial communities from Arlington Agricultural Research Station in Wisconsin, United States - UWRJ-L001-104B-6 | ecosystem: Environmental > Terrestrial > Plant litter >...
GACTGCCAGTATGGAGGTTAAGGCTGCCTCCAGCATAGAATCTAATTGCAGCCTTTGTTTCGGGCAATCAGCAACAGAACACTGGGCTTGATTTAATGTCGGGAATTTTCAATCTCATAAAAGAGCTTCAGACTGTACAGAGGGAAGGGAGGTGGGCGAAATGCCCAGACGCGCTGTGTAAGGGAGGGTGGCAGATCTTGTCAGGGAGTAGGAGCACGGGCACACCGAAGGCATTTGTAGGATCATTTTGCTAGAAATGACGGCATGTTGGAACTTGAGATACCCAGACACAAAGATAGGATAGGTACGGCGTAAGAATGGGAAATTTCCACCTTTTTAGAGGTCTAAGATACTTTCTCCTATCCGTGCTTGGAAGAGAAAGCTTTTATGTATTGCGCTTGAAGTTCCAAGGGGTTCTTACAGTTAGGGTTCGGGTTCAAGATTATGCCAGGGCATGTCGAAAATACAGATCAGTTTCGACACAAGAATATGACATTCGGATTCGTCTCTCATCTTTCATCTTCAATCTATACTTTGCAAATTCCTCTACTTATTAGTAGTATTCTGTTGCAATTTTTTAAACCTTTTTGTAGGCCGCAGTCTCTCCTGGAGGTGGGAGCTTGGACCATCTTACTAGTTAGTTGGACGGCAAGGACGCTGACGACACGAATCAATTTCCTGCAAATGGCATACGCAACCACGCAAGTCCCACAGCTTCCCACGTAACGCGACGTCGAATATTCTCCTCGGCGCATTTTCCAGACACACAACGAAGAGACCTCAAAGGCCCACCCCAACTCAGACGGTCAACTCGCGAGAAGTCTGCAACCGAAAGGAATCTCGAGGCCGTTCGCAATAAGGGGAGAGGTAACAATCGTCGAGAGCTGTTGAAGAGCACACACACATCTTCCACCGCCACGATGGCGTCTTCAAGTAGACCAGACCCGTATCCGGCAGATTCCCTCGCGGATGACGATCTCATAGATCCGGATGATGGTAGGGCAACCCTCCTTCTGCAAATACCGAGTCGGAAGGCGGAAGGAGAACAGGATTGAGACTAACCTGAGGTGCCCTCGTGCCAGCCGACCTCAACACCTTTGACGACCCTTTGGGAAATCGTGCCTCCCGTCAGCCTCTGACCGGCACAATCGGCTCTGCAACCCGCCTCAACGACGCCTTCTCCTCCCGCATGGGCGGCGAGGATAGACAAGCCCCGCTCAACACCATCGACGAACCTGTCTGGCACACCTTGCGCCGCGATCTTCTCGCCGTCTGGGCCAAGATGCGCGAGGTCCTCTGGCCGCGCTACCTCCTCGGCGGGACCATGTTTGAATCCGACCAAGGGCTCAGAGGCGCCTACGCCAACCTCCGCGACGCCGGCATCCAGGGCGCGAGAGAGGAACTTGTGGGGCTGGCCGGAAGGGTGATGGATACAGAGGCCCTCCTGAACGGGAACACCATGACGACGGGGCTGAGGGACTGGGATCTCTGGGGGCCCTTGATATTCTGTTTGCTGCTAAGCCTGCTGCTTAGCTTCAACAGGGCGGACCAGAAGGACATAGTGTTCAGCGGAGTGTTCGCCCTCGTCTGGGTGGGCGAGGCGGTCGTTACGCTGCAGATCAAGTTGCTGGGGGGGAATATGTGAGTTGACGAGCCCTTTTTGAGCTTTGGGGTGGGATGGGTCCTAACGGTTTGGGAACAGTTCGTTTGCGCAGAGTGTCTGCATCATCGGGTATACGCTCTTCCCGCTCGTCATCGCCGCCCTCCTCTCGGCCTTCCGCTTGATCTGGGTCGCAAGGATCCCGGTCTACCTATTCTTGGTCATCTGGTCCCTCGCTGCGGGGGTGAGCATCTTGGGCGGAAGTGGTGTTGTGAAGAATAGGGTGGGGTTGGCGGTTTATCCGCTTTTCGTGTTTTATTTTGGGGTGGGCTGCCTGTGCTTCATAAGCTGAAGCTAGGAGAAGACGACCCTGTTGGCGTGGCTCGGGAGAAGAATTGCTGGGATATCAGGAGGTGACTTGGAATGGTCTCAGTGGCGAGAGAGAATGGTGACCAAGGTATCGCCGCTGCCAATGGAATAAGGAGTCCGGGAGTATTTTAGGTCATCTCGAGCGAACAACGAAGTAAATATATATCTTTCCATTGTGCGGTTCATGTACTTCTAGAGACAGGGAAGGGAGGTCGCAATCGATGTTTTATCATCAATACTACTCTGCATATGGGAATCGTTCTTCCGTCCTTATTCATGGACACATGCGCCGTTCATCATCTTTCCCGTCCTATTCTTTGCCTTCTCGTTCACCTCTCAGCGGTGAGCAGCGTCATGCTCCTTCAACACACGTTTTGTTTTCCTCTGCGGAGACCTGCCCTTCCAACTTTAACTACCACTTAAGTGGCGATCAACATAAGAAAAAGAATAGGCAGAAAAAGGGAACGGATGAGAACCAACCGATACTCCACTGTCCGTACGTAATAATTCCTGCACACGCCCCCTCCCTCCCAGGAACGGGGGGTCGCTTTGCCCTCCGCGAAAAATAAGGCTGGCGTGCATCAATGTGTGTGTACATGTATGCTAGTCTACGGCTATTCGGGCCATCGTGGTAATGGTCCTTTTCTATTCTCTGCTCCGTGCAAAGTCGAGTCCGGAGAGGGGGGACGCAAGAGAGACTCGCGCTATATAATCGTTGGCTCATCGGCTTTAGAGCAACATGGTGAGATATCTAGGCCAAGGGTCTTCAGTTGCTCTGGAGCTCGCGTTTTACAAGATCCACCTCGTCTAGGAAGAGCCTGGCGTTCGCCGCACTCATCTATAAACCGTGTTAGAGACGTCCGTCAAACGCTTCTTCGCGAGATGGTCGGGGGGACTGTCGACTTACTTTCATGCTTATGCTAACGGGAAGCGCCTCCCCGCCTTCTTTGGATCTCTCAAACGCCGTGAACAAAACGGTGGAGCTCTTCAGCGAGTTCTTTTCGTGAAACTTCATGGCCGGAAGGACCCCCGTATTTAGGAGAAGCTTGTGCGTGTGATCTTGGCGCATAATGAGTCGCACGCCCTTAAAGGTTGCCTCCTCAGCGGCGTCTTCGAGCGCAGAAGCGTCGAATGTGCCGGGCCGAACCATGCCGCCTTCGTCAAAACTGACGCAGCTTTCCGGGACGTTGATCTTTAGTGTGCCGGCACCGCGTTCCTTCCATCCTGCCTCCTTGTTGTCCCTGTCGATGTAGTACAGCTTGGCGCGTACCTGAAGGACGGTTGCTTCGCCATCTTCACCGTCGTCGACCTCGACTGTTGTTGATCGAGCTCGGTTAGCAGCTGCTGGCAAACAGGTATCCTGTTTGAGGGGAAAAGCAAGGGAGGAAGGGGAAATGGGCAGTGGCGCTTACCCATCTGCAGCTTCTTCTTCTTCTCCTCAGCCTTGGCATCGTCTTTTTCTTTTTCCGTGTCGTCCTTTTCTGCCTTCCCGTTGTCTTCGGACTGACTGTCCTCTTCGTCTTCATTCCCGGATTCATCTTCTTCGTTATCGCTATCCGGTGCGCCAAACGGTTTCTCATTCTTAGTGGACGAACCGAAAGTTTCGCCAGGCTTAGCGAAGGACGATAGCCGTCCCGACGGAGCAGCGCTAGCGAAAGACGACGGGAATCCTCCACCGAAGCCTCCTCCGAAACCATTGAGTTTGCTTCCGCCTCCCAAAATACCAAATGGTGAAGGGCCTGACGTCTGCTTGAAGCTGAGACTTGGTGCAGGTTTTGTTGCCGCCGAAGATGCCAAGGCGGCACCACCGCCAAAAACTGATGTTGACTTCCCGGCCGCGGCGCTTCCCAAGGTGCCAAACACTGACGTTGACTTCCCGGCAGTGGTACCACCCAAGGCGCCAAATGGGGAGGCTGCCTGGGACAGTTTTGAGAAGCCCGATTGTGCAAAGGCTGAACCTGAGGTAGTGGTAGGCTTTCCTGTCGACTTATCCAAGTCCTCCGCTGCATCTGATTCCGGTTTCTTCCCTGGGTGGACGGCTGTGGGCACAGTGGTTGCGGCAACAGCGTCGGAGGTCGGGGAGAGCTCGTCCCTATGCCGCTTCTTCTCCGGCTCCGATCTTGAACCCCGGTCCTTTTCACGCGTGTGGTTAGCATCATGTTGAATGGAGTCGGGACGCTCGGTAGTTGGGGCGTTCAGCGATTCTCCTTCTTGATTCTCCACACCCTCGGGAGATACTTCTCCGTCCTGCTTGTCCTCCAAATACGACGCTTCTTCTTCTTCCATCTGATTCCCCGCCACAGGCCATGCTTCACGAGGGGACTCGGGCTCAAGCCGCTGAGCCGACGCTGTGGGATCGTCCATACCACACCCGAGGGCCGCAGGCCGAGGATGTACACCGACGGCTTCGTCTTCGAGGTGTTCGTTCCAGGACTCAGAGCGCAAAGCAGTCGGGGAGATGGCTCCGACCACTTGGCCGTTGTGCTTCTGTTTCTTTGGTGAGGGCATATCTACCTTAGATTCTCCATCCTTCGCATCGCTGGCCTCTGTTTCGAGCGCTTTTTCGTCTTCCAGTTGATCGCGGGCTCGCTTCTTCTTTGGCGACAAGACTCGGTCTTTCAAATCAATATCCTTCTCCCCTGCGCTATCTGAATCAGGCGTCTTGGCGCGCTCCTCTTCCATGATACCTGATATCGACGTATTCTTCAGTTCCTTTCGCGTCGCGGTCGTCTCTGCATCTTCCTTGACCGCCTCGATCGGGTCCGACTTAGCGGACTTTGGGCTCGAATCTGGCGACATTGTCGCGTGGACACGATGCCAGCGCCGATCGGGAGGAAAACGTGGCTATTGCCAAGATCGCTTGTACTTGGTCGGTTCCGAGGTATGCGACCGGATCCTCCAGCGCAGGTGCTTGTGCAAGCGTAGAGAGAAGCGCCAGTCGTGGGAGAGAAGTGGCGGGCGGAGTGGATGAAGATGCGATTATGGGTTTCTCGCTGTAGGTTGACGGACGATCTTGAACGAAGCCCCGCGTGCGAATAGAGAAAAGAAGAATGGGTAGATGGTTGGGAAGGTTGCCGTCAGCGCTGCCTTTTCTTCGGTTTTAGCTCGCACTGTATCACCGTCCTGGTGGGGTTCCCGGAACAACCCAGGGGCAGGAGCATGAGCCCAAGGCGCGCACCTCAATAGTACCAAAAAAATTGACTCAAGCCGTTCGGCTTTTGGAATTAAGAAACCTGAGGTGGTTTGGCAGGCCGTTCTTGAGACCCAGGTCTCGGGTTGAAGTTCAGACGGAGGAGGTGCGTTAACGCCAGGTACTCTCAGGCCAGCCACTGGTTGCCAGGGATTCAGTTTGGTAGTGGATGAAGACCTGAAGATAGCTGTCATTCCTATTCAGCGATCGGCCTAGAATGTCTTCTCAGCGTAGGCCGCTATTACCCAACCAAATAACTTGACCCTAGCGAGACCCAATTTCGTAATGGGGACCAATCCCTTTTGCCTTGGACCGAGTGTCTACCTGAAAAATGGCGCTTGCCTTTGACACATTGGCCAGGCAGTGGATCCGTTTGCTACAGAGCGGGGAACTCCCATCAAAGCACCCTATCAAGCTTGATGGGTCCTTTTTGCTGCTTGCAAAACACGTGACTTGGCGTGTCTTGCGTGAAGTTGCCCCGCGCCATCGAGTCGAAACTTAAGATTCATCTTGGTGTAATGAAGGTAATCTCCGTCAAGCTGAAGGACCATCATCTGCCCATAATTATCAATGAATTCCACCACTCCTTCTACCAAGGCAAGGAAGAGGAAACGCGATATTCCTCTTCCTCCCCTACCACAAACGGGCAAGGAATCATCAGGTGACGACTCGTCCGTTGCAGAACAAGCATCGGGGTTGCGGGTGCAGCCGCTGGATGAAGACGCACCCGACGGTGTGAACTCAAAGCTGGCGAAACGTAAATCAGCCAAGAGGCAGGAAACGGTTGAGTGTGTCGTGGAGTGGCCAGATGCTTTCAAAGAACTCGACAGAACACATCGAGCTCTGAACCTCGTTTTCACGTTTTGTTGCACGCGGAAACATCTCACCACCACTTTCGACACCATCAAATCCGCAGTCGAGTCTCACACAAATAAACCGCTTACAATTGAAGATGTTGCCGCCATCGCCGCAATCCGTCCTGAAAGCGTCAACTTTGCATACGTGGACGAGACAATGCTACAGACCGATGCCAAGGGGGCCGAGAGAGATACCATGTTCAAGACGACCACATCTAAAAGCATCACATCTCATGGCCCCGCACCCGACGCCTCGGTTGGCGGTATCACGGGCTTGGAGACTCTGGAGTCTCTCAACCCGAGCGAGCCGCCTCGACATGGAAAGGAAGTCCTGTATTTCGAGTTTGTAGACGGCGACCTGAAAAGACAGGTTGAACGTCGGAAAACTGGAGAAGTCGTAACTCCATTCCGGCGGCTACGAGATGAGGACTTGAAGATCCCCGTCTACAGTCAGAAGCAAATGTCGCTTCTGATCGAGAGGCGCAACTTTAAGTTTTCCAACAGTCTTAGTGCCTTTGTCAATCGATGCATTGCCGAGAAGGTGGATCCAGTCGAGAAGTTGAAGGCGGAGGCGGAGACTGCCATACCAACGCCGACAATCTCGCCCAACTTGGCACCGCAAAGGCCAGTCAGCTCTATTCCTGACACAGTACCAAAGGTTCGCAAGAGCATCCCGGAAATCATCGACGACCTGAAAGCCAGTCCCTGGTACAGTGGCCAGATCGTACCCGACGGTCACCGTGTTTTCGAGGCGCAGGAAGCCATCTATGGAGGCTTGGATTTCCTGCTGAGCCAAGACCTCGTGAACGCCTGGTACAATTCCAAAGGTATCACGCAGTTCTTTTCGCATCAGGCCGAGGCCCTCAATGCCCTGCGAGCTGGCCAGAATGTTGTTGTCGCCACCTCGACAAGTTCGGGCAAATCTCTAATCTATCAGCTCCCCGTCCTCTACGCACTCGAGATGGATCCATTTGCGAGAGCTATGTACATATTTCCGACAAAGGCTTTAGCTCAGGATCAGAAAAGAAGCCTGAAAGAATTGTTAAGCTACATGCCGGGACTGGAAGAGGTGCTCGTTGAGACGTTTGACGGAGATACGCCGATGAGTGAACGGCGCACCATCCGCGAAGAAGCGAGGATCATATTTACGAATCCAGACATGCTCCATGTCACCATCTTACCTCAAGAGGATCGGTGGAGGACGTTTCTGCAGAACTTGAAATACGTGGTTGGTAAGAGGTCTCGTTCCTTGGCTGTCTGCAGCGCATCGCTGTCCCCTGAGCTTTCCAGCTAACATGCATCGTTAGTTGACGAGTTGCACTACTACAATGGCCAACTCGGTGCACATGTTGCTTTCGTAATGAGACGCCTTCGCCGAATCTGTGCTGCCGTCGGCAACAGCAGAGTAAAGTTTATTTCATGTTCTGCGACGGTGGCCAACCCCCTGGAGCATTTTCGTACGATATTTGGCATGGACAATGTCAAGCTTGTTGATTTCGACGGCTCTCCCTCTGGTACTGAACCACCCAGTCTCTCAGCTACAAGGATCAAGCTAATTGCGTTAGGCCGGAAAGAGTTTCTTTGCTGGAACACGCCGTACAAAGACGCTGGCGATCCTGCCAGCGGGCGAGGTAGTGCCAAGTCCGAATGTGCCCGTCTCTTCTGCCATTTGATTCTCAGTGGCGTGCGCACCATTGCCTTCTGTCGGGTACGAGCTCAAGTCGAGGTCCTCGTAAGCGCGATAAAGCAAGAGTTGGAAAACTTGGGGAGACGGGAATGTGTTGGTCGAGTGATGGCCTATCGAGGCGGTTACACGGCTGCGGACAGAAGAAGGATCGAGGCAGAAATGTTCGAAGGGAAACTTCTCGGTGTCGTGGCAACGACGGCCCTGGAACTTGGAATCGACATTGGCACGCTCGACTGCGTTTTGACATGGGGATTCCCTTACACCATCTCCAACTTGCGCCAGCAGAGTGGGCGGGCAGGACGGCGAAACAAGGATTCTCTCTCCATCCTCGTTGGTGACTCTTTTCCAACCGATCAGCACTACATGCAAAATCCCGACGAGCTCTTCTCCAAGCCCAACGCAGAGCTTCTAGTTGACCTGGAGAACCTGCTTGTCCGCGAAGGTCATGTGCAGTGCGCCGCGTACGAGATGCCCATCAAACCGGACGAGGACGCCAAGTATTTCGGAAGCGATCTGGCCCAGATATGCGAAGAGCGGCTCGTGAAGGACGAAGCAGGATTCTACCACTGCCATAATCGCTACCGTCCAGTTCCCTCCAAATTCGTTGCCATCCGAGATACCGAAGACGACCACTTTGCCATCATCGACATTACCGGCGGCAGGAACATCGTGCTGGAAGAGCTCGAGGCCTCGCGGGCATCATTTACGCTCTACGACGGCGCAATTTTCCTGCACCAGGGAGAGAAATACCTCGTCCGCGACTTCCGACCGGACAAGGCCATGGCTAAGGTCGAGTACGTCAAGGTGGACTGGACAACAACTCAACGGGACTTTACCGACATCGATCCGATCGAGACAGAAGCGATACGACGAATCGCGGGATCTCGGTCCCAAGCATACTACGGAACCATCAGGATCACACAGAAGGTCTTTGGCTACTTCAAAGTAGACCAGAAGGGAAGAGTCCTCGACGCCGTCCACGTTGATAATCCACCAATCGTTCGACATGGAAAGGGGATGTGGCTCGACGTGCCCAAGACGGCTATTGACATACTCAACAGTCGCCAGCTGAACGTTGCGGCCGCCATTCACGCGGCAGAGCATGCCATCATGGGCCTTCTGCCCACTTTTATCATTAGCATGCCCGGCGATGTCCGCACCGAGTGTAAAGTTGCGAAGAAAGAGTTTTCCAAGAAGGAAACGACAAGGAAACGGCCCGGTAGGCTCACGTTTTACGATGCCAAGGGGGGTGCGAAGGGGTCGGGCATTAGTACCAAGGCGTTTGAGCATATTGACCATTTATTGAGACAAGCCTTGCAGCGAGTCCAAGGATGTCTTTGCGAGCGCGGGTGCATTGAATGTGTGGCGTCGGAAATGTGCAAGGAATCGAATGAGGTCATGAGCAAGGCTGGTTGTGAAGTTATTCTCAAGACGCTGCTGGACATTGAGTTTGATGTGGAAGCGCTCCCGATGGGGCCTGAAGAGGCATGCCCGGCGGGGATTGAGACTGTAGTTGTGGCCCAACGCGTGTCTACTCGAGGCAGAGAGATTGTTCCTATCGAAGTTGATGGTAGTAAGGAGCCTGTTGGACGAGCGAGAGCCGGATTGTGGTTACGATGAGGTTCAGGGCAAACCCAACCAGATATCATTTTCGCCCAATTGGAGTCGCAAGCAGTATGCCGTGAAAATTTGAGATCTGACAGGGAACGGGAGGCATCCGATTCATTGGCACTAGCCGACATCGTTCTCGACCCACCACCACCCAGACCCCCAAACCCGACACATAAAAAATACATGCAAGTGCCGAGATCCCATGGGATAGTCGGGAAAAGAGCCCGAATGCGAACAAAAGAAGGAACAGTCAACCCAAGAGCTTCCAAAATTCCCCAAGTTTTCAAGTTTTGCATTGGCGTCGACGATCACCGCATGAAGAGGTGAATCATATCGTCCCATTTTCGGTCCACTGATTTATCCTCCTTCCTTGCCAACGCCATTGCAATGTCTCGCTGATTTAGCGGATCGTTACAGGTTGGCGCTGGCAATTAAATATGGGATGCCGGATTAGGACACGGACGAGCTAGGGACGAACAGAGGATACGTTAGACGATTGAGGTCAAAAAGGGCATGCAATCACTTACATCACTTCCCTATAATTTTGTTTCATACTTTCGAGGCAACGTCCTGACGTAGCGGTCGCTTTGATGTGTCGCCAATCTTGAGGACTCGCGGAGGCCAAAGCAAAATGACGTCGGGGTACCACTAGCAAGGAACCCGTAAGTGATTCTTGGCAGGTCCCGGGACCTTGGAGCAAATTGTGGGTCGAACGAAGCCCACCCCTGTTTGTCTGCCGAAGACCAGGACAATCAATTCCTATTTGACGATGCTCCGTTTTTTGGCGCTACAGAGCTTCGTTTAAATAGTCGGGGTTCCCTATTTGTTCTCCGTGTCTCAATTTCCGCATTTATTATACTTTTAACAAGTCAATTCCAATCCACGGGTCTCGCGACGAAAACGAGGTTGACTAGGTGGCCAGCACTGGACACATCGAGTTTTGCCTTCGATTTGACCCATTACAAGCAGCTTCGAACGATCCTCGATGCGCGATTTGCTGCCCAAGTTAACAAGATCTTGAGGCCCGAATTTGAACCATTTTGGATTGCAAAAGAGTCGAAGCAGACGATCGAGAGCCGCACACCCAGCAGCATTCCGATTGTCGGAGAAGCAACCCTTCGAAACCATGTCGGGGCCCCAGCGATCCCCCCGCCGGAGCCACAACAGTAGCTACAATGACGGCGTCATAACCTCCCACGCCGGCGACTCGGCCGCCCTCCCGACCTACAACCGGCCCCGCTCGGCTGTGTCCCGGAGCCAGGGCAACTCTGGGGTGAGAGGCAGGCAGAAGCTCAGGATCAAGCCGCAAGGGGAAAGTGGCAGGCGGGGGTTTCATCCGCTGCACTTCTTCCAGGTGATATGGCGTTCCAGTAGTTGGGCGTCGATGCTTTGCAACTTTCTGTGGCCCGTTGTTCCGGCCGCCCTGGCCGTGAGGTGTAAGTGCTCCCCGTCTCCCCTCTTTCTTGGCGCCCAAATGGTAGATGTTAAGAGGCGAGCGCTTGAAACTGATGGGGGGAGCGAATAGATGCGCTTCCGGACAAGCACGTTTTAATTTTTACACTGGCGTACATTGCCATGGTGCCGTGCGCCAACTTGGTTGGATTTTCGGGGCAGGAGTTGGCGAGGAAGTTGCCTCATGTATATGGCGTTTTGGTTGAAATAACGTGGGTCCCTCTCCTCGATGCTATGCTTCTTTGAGGCTTCAGAGACTAACCCGTGCTTCTTCATGTTCAGGTTCGGTTCAGTGGTCGAGATTGTCATGTTCATGGTCCTCCTAAAAAAGGGAGAACTACTCGTGATCCAAGCTGCTATTTTGGGTTCTATCTTGGCTACCATGCTGCTCTGTATGGGTCTATGCTTCATTGCCGGTGGGGTAAAGCAGGAGGAAGCAACATTTAACCACGCCGTTAGCGAGGCTGCAAGTGGTCTTCTCCTCACAGCGTAAGATAGCATGATGTAGCCTCGCCCTATCGAAAGCAAAGACTAACGCTTCTCAAAACATAGGGGGTTTGCTCTGGCCATCCCCACAATCTACGAGCACTCAGTCCAGAGCTCGGGCATTGTCGGGACCAGCGTCTTGAGCGAAGACAAACTGACCAGTGACGTGGTGGCCATTTCTCGTCTGGTGGCCATCCTCCTCTTGGTCGCTTACGCCGTGTTCGTCTTCTTCCAGGCACGAACCCATCACGGTATCTACGATGCCATTTTCGAGCAAGACGAGCACCGCGACAAGGATAAAGTGCGCGATCAGAACAAGGACAAGCTCACCCTCACAGAATGCGTGATAGCTCTAACGGTGGCCATTGCCCTGGTTACGCTCATCGCCATCGCCCTCGTCCGCGAGATTGAACCCATTGTCGAGGAACATAGCATTTCAGATCCGTTTATGGGTTTGATTCTCGTGCCATTGGTCGAAAAGTTCGCCGAACACCTGACGGCCATTGACGAGGCGTGGGACAACCAGATGAACTTTGCGCTCAGCCATGTGCTCGGCGCGACTCTGCAGACAGCACTTTTCAACGGCCCGCTCACAGTCATAGTTGCATGGGGCTTGGACATGGACTTTGCATTTGATTTCCAGTTATTCGATATTGCCATGTTGTTGCTGGCCGTCATTACGGTGGGCGGCTTCTTGAGGGATCAGAAGAGCAACTACCTCGAGGGGTTCTTGAGCGTCTTGGTTTACATCGCCATTGCGGTGGCGGCTTACTACTACCCGAATCCGCATGACCTTGAGAAGCTGGAGGGAGGAGGTGCAGCCGAGGGAAGCACTGGCTCCGAGGGCGGTGGGCATTAGTAGCCATGTCGTCATTACAACTATTCATCATGAACCGGTTTAGTCTGGATGGTGGCGCGCTGGGAGGGTGGTTTTTACATTGGAAAATCGGGTAAGCAAACGCAGGGTGTTTTGGTTGATCATTATCGGATACCCGCGAAGCCAAAAAGAATGTTGGCAGCTGCTTGCATTACATGCGAAAAGGGCTGGGAGTCAGAAGGGATTAATATTAGCTGAGATTTACGGGGGCCTAGCATGGATAGATGGTGCGTTTATCTTGTTTATTCCTTCCAGGGCAAGATTCATCACCATAATACTCGACCGTTAATGCAATATCCAGCATGTGGTATCTACAAAATTGCTTGCATGTACATTGACCAACTCGAGCCCTCCCATCTCGTGAGCGAGTCCCAACGTCTCAACGTTTCAACATCTCCGCGTAGGTAACACTAGAAACGGGTAAATTACAGAAGATTGGCAGACCAGGATTGCAAATGCTTCCAAACCCAGACACACCTCGAATGGCCAGCGTCGCAAAACGCACACAGACAGCAAAGGAACGATCAGAAGAAGAGGAGGTCCGAGTCTTGCCAGCCCATACCCAGGAAGATGGAGTGAATGCTCTTCTCCATGCTCTCCGGCCCACAAATGAGCACAAGGTCGCCCTCGTGGTCGGTGCCGTATGGCCCGACCTCCGATTCGAATAAGGCCTTGTCCATGCGGCCCTTGAGGCCCGCCCAGGTCGCCTCGGGCCGCGACAGCGTGTACAGCAGACGGCACCGGTCGGGATTTGCCTTGGCAAGCCCATCCAGCTCCTCCTTGATCAGAATGTCCTCCTCGACACGGTTGCCGTCAACAACAAGACACCGCGTCGGATCCTCGGCATCGCGCATGACGGCTCTGAAGACCTGAAAGATGGGAGTTATGCCCGATCCGGCGCAAACCATGATAAAGCGGCGGACGCGGCGCTCCCGCCCGGAAATGGAGCAAAGGCCCCTGCCTAGGTATTCAAACTTGCCCACGGGGCCCTTGAATTCGACAGTGCTGCCAATCTCGAGGGCGTCCAGGGCCTGCGTCATCTTGCCGCCCTTGTGATGGGGCGTATCGTAGTAGATTTTGACCAACACGTGTAGCTGGCCCTTTTCGGCGCCGTCCGAAATGGGCGTGTAGGCCCGAATGACGGGCTCGTTGGCCTTGGAGTTGGGATCTTGAAGGCGCATCATTAGATGCTGGCCAATAGGGAGGCCGATAGTCTGCTCGGCGTGGTCGAGGTCGAAGACGAAGACTTTGGTGTCGGGAGAAAGCTTCATCTTGGCCGAGAGGGCGGCCTTGGACCAGAACTTGGATTGCAGGAAGACGGGCCGTGTCTCGTCGTTTTCAGGCGCTTCGTCGTCAGCAAGGATTGCGCGTGCGTTGTCGTCGAGGGTGCCGATGTGGTACTCGGGCATCATGGCCTTAGCATTTTCCGAATCTAGCTTCGTGTTAGAACCGACTCGCACGATTGGGGAGAATGAAGGGGTCAGCCAGCGGTGGTACGCACGGATCGTCATAAACTCCTCGGTAGCATCCTGACCTGCAGCACCAAAGATGGATGCGGCTCCGCCAGGGTGCCCTTCGAGGAATGGCGTGCCATCATATACCTCAGCATTGACGACAAACCAAGGCTCATCCTCGCCGTCGTGTTTCCGAAGCTCATCGATGGTAATGCGCCTGTCCACCTTGGGGTTCGTCATGCAGATGTCCTGGACCGGCGTCTCTTCTTGCGTCGTCTCCTCGCCCGCCACCTTCTCGCCCCAGAAACCATTCGTAATGTTGCCACCATCCTTCTTGACCCTTTCCATCCATCCGCCCGGAAGCAATGCCGGCTGAGTGGGGTGCTCGAAACGGAGATGACCGCCCTCCTTGTGTATGACGACACGGAACCACGGGTTGTTCATCATGCCGAGAACGCTCCAGTACATATCTCGGGGCTGGACCATCATCCCTTCGTCCATGCACCTGACCATAATGTCTTGGGCCCGTGCTAGGTCGGCAGTGGGAACGTCCAGATACCAGAAACACCAGCAGAAGCTAGTCTCCCTCCATGACATGTCCATCTTCCCACCAAAAAGCATATCGCCATCGGAGGCATTCCGGTAGTCATCCTCTGGATATTCGATATTAGCGAGAGTCCAGCTCTTTCCCTTGTCCAAAGTCACTTCGACACGGGTAATCCTCCTTCCACCGCCGCCGTAGGCGTATCCCCGAACTTTGTAGATATTTTGCCCGCCAGACATAGCCAGCTTCTCGTTGTGGGCCGGATAGCAGGTGGCACTGTTGGCGTTGAGGTCGTAGATGGCATAGCGCTCGTCTCTCCATGTTTCGGGGAGGCTGTCACTTGCAGCCGGGGTGATCATGGTGGGCAAGACACGGTTGTCGTAGATGTGGTACCAGTTGGAGCTTGGGTTGGCTGAGATGGTGATTTTCCTCAGCCACTTGACGCTCCGCCCGCCGATCTGACCGGGGATGATGATACGAACAGGCTTCCCATGGTCGGGGGGGAGCATGTCCCCATTCATTTTGTACGAGATCATCACGCCTTTGCTCTCGTCGAGGCACCAGCCCAGCTTGATCGAAGTCTCGTAGTAGCCGTTGGGCAGCTTATCGGCACCGGTAAAGCACACATACCTGGCTCCTCGAAGAGGCCTGGCCCTCTTCAGCAAGTCCCCAATGGCTACGCCAGTCCATAGCGCCGTCGACAAGCCGGCAGCTCCCCATGAGAATCCCTTTGTTTTCCGGACGATGTTCTGCTCTTTCCGTCGGTTTCCGGCGCACACCAACGTAACGGGGTAGGTGACTTGCTCGAAGCCCTCCATCAGTTCCCTCACCGAGAGTTCGATCGGATTCTCCACCATCCCGTCCACGGCAAACTTCCAGTCATAAATCTCATCGTCCTCCACCTTGGGCACAGCCCCGTGGTTCCGAACATAGTGGAGATCTTTGGTGGTGATAAAGCCCTCTTCGTAGAGGTCGCTGAGAGGCGCTTCGACGTTGAAAGGGTGGATCCCCGTGAGGCGAATCAGACGGCTGTCTCGCTCGACCCAGCTGTCTGGCGTCTTCGCATCCTCGTCGAGGACAGAGTTCGCTCGAGATTTCGGCGGCAGCGGATATGTCTTCGGCTCATCGGCCTCGACCTCCTCCGGTTCCCCACTGATGCTGTCCGCCCTCGAGTCCTTCTCCGTGTGAGCGGGGCTTGGAGGCATGGTATACTTAGGCTCGGGCCCCCGTATTGCTTCCGGGACAGCCGGGGCAGTCGCGAGGAGAGTTGGCATCATGTGCATGGTGGGGGGTGTTGGTGAGGCTTTTAAGGCTACTGTAGATAAAAAAGGAAATAGAGGGAGAAAAAAAAGACTCTAAAACTATCTCAAGGTCCTTGATGCGCTCGGTAGCTATCTCGCAGTGATGGGAAAGGAGAAGACGGGAACACGCAGCTTAATGCAAATCATCCTAGGGGACACTGATGTATTTAAAAACAGAATAAGAGCAGATGATTCTTGAGAACTTGGCAGCCACGGGAGAGCCACTTTTGGGCGGAGGACCTGCAGAGATCACCATTACTCCGGGGACTTTCCTTGATGCAGATCTGATGGTCCGATCAGTACGCTGGGATGAGGCGACACTGTAAGCTGCACGCACCCCACCGCCCGAGTTAGACGGGGATTGCGATTGCCGCGCTGCCAATGGCAACGAAATTTCTGACGGTGAAGCGAGCTGCCGAGCGCTTGCCCGACAAGTTGGGTTTCTAACGGACGGAGCTAGGAAATGCAGATACAAGTCTATACGTTCTGCCAGCCAGATCCTCTCGCTGCCGGCTCGCGGTATCATTGACAGGCCCGTTAGCCCATTAACCGTCAATGCTCTGACCTCGCTGGCCAAAAGCGAAGTTCGGTGTTCGCCCGGCAGATTTTCTGCTCCTTGCCTCGACGTGGTGAGCGTACGAGTGCGATTGCGCGACCGGCTAGCAAGGTGCTACCAAGGGCCGGCAGCAGACACCTCGAATCTATTGTCCACCCGTCGGCCGCTTGACCAGGAGATGCATTTTCCCACTGCATCCATAAAACTCCATGGGAAACGGGGTTGACGGCATCTGGAATGGTCCGCGGAACAGTGACAAACTGAGAGCAACAATGCGGAGTGTGGAAGTCCCTTATCAACGTTCCATTTTTATAATCGATAATGTTGGCGAATCAGATGGCTTGATAAGCAACAACTGAGCGGAAATCGGAAATGCAAAGACTTTCAGACGTGGAGGGGCGGCTTTTTCGTGCACCAAGCATATCAAGCTTACAATACGTAATGGTACTAGTACTAGGGGTGGGAAAAAAAAAAAGAAGTCCTAATGGATCAGAGGTAGCCGAGCGAGGGATAGCCAGCGTGGGCATCGTTTGCATGGGCTTTGCCGAAGTGGATTGGCAAGGTGGGCATGGAGAAGCACAAAGGCAGGGCACGTGGGGAAATGCGTACGGACCGCAAGCTAGTAATTATCGTGTGAACTCGGGGCAGAGGAACCTGCCTTTCGGGACCAAGTGGGACAAATAACTGTTGGAAGTGTCGCGTCTATGGGACGGTGCCGATGGCCAATCGCAACCAAAGCTCGAGGGGTTTAGCTCCCACGCTAGTTCATTCGTGATATTTGTTTTGCAAATTGGTGGATGGCCACTAGATAGGCAACAGGACAGGATTAGAGATGGAATGGTCGCTTAGTGCTTGACTCCGTGCACTTGTATAGTATGATGTGCTCACTCCTCAACGCCAGGATGACCATTCATCTCCCGACCATCGCCGTTTAGCAGCACAGTCCAGATACAGAGGTAGCTGTACGTGCCGGGCTGGCCCGGTCCGGGGAGGAATCCCAGACTTTCCGCGGCACCCTGCCTTCCCGCCGCCTTCCTCGAGGCGGCGGCCGAGGACCTTCACTAGCGCCAGATCTAATAGAGCTCATCTTCCAGGCCTCTTACTCAAGAAGGGGATCGGCAGGGTGCAAATAAGATGTCGACAAACACCAAAATTTCCTTAATGGCGGAAGATATCTTGGTTTGCATGACTTGAATTGGGTCTGTTGACATCTACCTCCTTTCTCATCATTTACCTCTTTCCCTTGGATTTGTTGGCAACATTCCGACCTCATGAACCGCAGTATAATTGCCTTGGTGGATAGTTGCAAGCAGAGCGGCGGGTACAAAACGCGTTTCGTGGTTTAGTCAATGTGTTCAAAGAATGCCTTGATTACACGACGTGCTTAAACTTCTGATGAGGATTCCGGAGGAATACAAACGCCAGTGCCCAATACACCAATCTTCAGCCAATGGCCTCAGCATCTCGCGACGGTCGATTAGCCTTGACTTGTCACCGATTCAATAGTTGTGAAAGGGTAAGGGTCGATCGCACGTATTAGTCAGATTATCTGTGTCGTTGACTGACCCCGCCGAACCCTTGAATTTGCGAGGCTGTGGCACCAGCTTTGCGGGGGATGATTGCCCCTTCCTCGCTTAAGCCAATGACCGAATCGAGTTGTCATCCCGACCTTAATTGCACTTCGCCGGGCGCGGACCTGCATTTTTGTATTGCTCAAGTGCAGCTACCGACAAGAAAACCGCACAAGCTTTCACGCAGAACCAGTCACCAAAAACTCCAACGCATCAACCGCAGAAAGCTCAGACAGCTCCTCAGATGCTTAAATTTACCCAGCCGACATTCAGAATACAGAGTTTCCAGCCTTCTATCGCGAGACCGCACCAACAAGGAGCCCCGTCTGCTCAGGAATTGTTTGTCACCACCGATGCCGAACCTCTTCCTACACCGTTGCAACCATTCCTCCTTATCCATAGGGGTCGGCACTATATCCTGATCCCAGAAGCCGGCCGAATGTAGCGGCGGACATACCCAAACCCGAGAAATCAAAGACTGAGAAATCTCATCATGGATCGAGCGAGAAGGTGTATGCATAACCTACTTAGAAAGAGTCGTCTTTCAACCCTCTACCTGTCGCTCTATGTGCTAACTTATTTGTCTGGTTAGGCGAACTGCGCCTTCTCAACGAGCAAGCCTGGGATGGTGACACGAGTAAGACCTTCCGCCTCCAGCATGCTCTCCTGCAAACATGTTAGATCAAGATAGCTCACCGCAGACCCATTTGCCCATGATCTTGGTCAATCCCAGAACTAATATAGAGGGTTTAGACGTCTTTCCCGTCAACAAGTCTCTCGACTCGTCCCTCAAGAAGAATACGGCTCTGATCAAGCGACTGCGAACTGCCATCTCGGCCGCGACTCTGAATACATTCCTACAGGAGATCAAGACATTAAGTCTGCACAAGTACTTGTCCGAGATCATTTCAGCGTGCTACGATGGCCTCTGCAAGCTCAAGACGCCGGGAGAGATAGAGGCCGGCGTCGAGATTGTCAGTGCCCTCCACCAGCGATTCGGTCCCGACGAGTTCACTCGATATCTTGGATGGCTACTGGGCAAGGCCATGGCGACACCTGACAAGAGCTACCTGAAGCAATTGGCGCCCGAGGTGCGTGAGAAGGAGGAAAAGGACCGCGTGTCACGACAGCGTGTGCTTCTCCGAGTCATTACCGAGCTCTGGCTGGTTGGCATTTTAAAGACGCTCGATGACACGAGCCGTCCTGATGATGGGACGAAAGGCGCTGCTGTCAAGGTGTCGGAGGGCAAAGCAAAGAGTACCTCGTCGGCCAAGGGCGGCGCTCCAGAGCCATTCCCCCTTGAAGTGTTGAAAGACCTCCTTGGACACGACCGCGAGCATGCCAATCTTACCCTTCTCGTCGTCTTTGTCAAGTCTTTCAGCTGGGACATCCTAGGCGTGAAAACGGCAGCGGCTGAAGGCCGAAAAGCTGTCGATGCTGACGGGAACATTTCCAAGGACGATAATGACGGGCCCAGCTTGGCCATGGATACCACTGCCGAAGACGGGGATACCGGCCAGCCCTTTGCACCACCCGAGCTGCAGGTCGTGTTCAAGAATGTGCTACAAAAATACTTTGACGACGTCAAGCGCCATCTGTTACGCGACCAGAAGCGCATTCAAGAACAAAGTCGCAAAAACGCCGAGGCCTATGTCAAGTCGGGCGAGGTTTTCGAAGACCGACAAGCAAGCTTCGAGAAACTAGTCAGAGCGCAAGAACGGCTTGCCGCCAACGCGCAAGTCATTGCTGATGTCATTGGCGCCGACATGCCCGATCTCAGGGACAACGAAAACAGCTCGGCCAATGCCAACGGGTCAATTGGCTTAGTAAAAGCAGGTGACTATCTTCGATCCCTTGGTGAGGGGGCAGGTATTTGGTATGACGAAGATGAGAGACGATTCTACGAAAACCTGGTCGATTTGAAGGGCAAGGTGCCGGCTATGCTTCTCGAAGATGGCAAGAAGAAAAAGGCCGAAGGCGATGACCAAGTTGGAAAGAAGTCAGAAAGTGGCGAGGGGAGTGGTAGCGACGCGAGCAAAGTGGCCGACAACGCCGACGACCAGTCGATTGCCATCGCCAACAAGACGATTGGTGCCCAGGTGGATGCTCTACTCTCGCAGCTCCCAGACCTAAACAACAAGGAAAGTACCGACCAGACGGCCATCGAGTTCTGCTACGTCAACTCCAAAGCTTCGAGGAACAGGCTCGTCAAGGCCTTGACCGATGTTCCCAAGGGGCGTCATGATATGCTTAGTTTCTGGGCACGATTGGTGGCCACACTTGGCCAATACATGCCCGACATCCCGAGGGGAGTGATTGAATATCTGGACGCGGAATTCCGCAGCCTCCAGAGACGCAAGGAAAAGGATTTCCTAGGCCCAGTTCGATTGATGAATATTCGCTACCTCGCCGAGCTCACCAAGTTTGGCATGGTCCCCGAACATGTTATCTTTCACTGCCTCAAGGTCAGCCTGGACGATTTCTCGCGCATGAACATCGAGATAATGTGCCACCTCCTGGAGCACTGTGGAAGGTATTTGTTTCTGACCGCGGAAACATCACCGCGCATGACAAGTTTCCTCGAGACGCTCCAGCGCAAGAAGTCCATGCAGCATCTTGGCCCGGCTGAGCGCATGATGATCGAGAACGCCATCTACCATGTCAACCCTCCGGAGCGGCCGGCCATCGAGCAGAAGGAGAGGACTCCGATGGAGCAGTTCTTGCGTAAGCTCGTCTATTTGGACTTGAGCAAGCGGAACTTCCCCAAGATCCTGAAGCAAATAAGAAGGCTACACTGGGAAGAGGAAGAGGTTGTCCACATGCTTTCAAAGATTTTCTCGCAGCCGTTCAAGGTGAAATACGGCAACATTCACCTCCTTGCCGTCCTCCTGGCGGGTGTCTATCGATACCATCCCAATTTCGTCGTCGGCATCATCGACCGTCTCCTCGAGTCTATATGCATAGGTTTGGAGACGAATGACTACCGCTTCAGTCGACGTAGAATCGCCGAAGTCAGGTTCCTAGGAGAGCTCTACAACTATCGCCTCCTCGAAAACCCAGTCATCTTTGACACGCTGTGGAGGATTTTGACGTTTGGCTGGTCCGGGTATCCGGGGCAGGGCAGGACAAACGCGTACGACCCGCCCGACGACTACTTCAGGATCCGTCTTGTCACTACCCTTCTCGACACGTGCGGCATGTTCTTCAATAAGGGCGCTGCTGGGAAAAAGTTGGACTATTTCTTGTCTTTTTTCCAGTACTACATCCATACCAAGACTGCACTGCCCATGGAGGTTGAGTTTATGGTGCAAGACGCCTTCAACCTCACCCGGCCTCAGTGGGATCTTGCAGCGAACCTGGAGGACGCCACCAAAGCTTTCCAGGCGGCTCTGGTCCAGCAGCAGAAGTTGACCGGACTTGACAAGGCAGCCGAGATTCCCGAGGTGATCGAGGATGATACGATTTCGCCTCCGTCGTCCGATGACGAGAATGGCGATGACCGAAACGAAGACTCAAACTCAGATAGCGAAGACGAAGATGCGGAAAGTGGCGGCTCTGCGAAAGCCTCCGAATCGGGAGACAGTGATGTTGTGGTCACGCGCGAGGCAGAACAAATTGATCAGGATGAACTGGCGGACTTCGATCGCGAATACCAGAAGATGATGGCCGACAGCTTGGAATCGCGCAAAAATGAGCGCAAGCCGCAATTTGACGTGGCCATTCCCATCATGACCAAGAACAGAGACAGGGACCGGGACCGAGATGTACCCAAGCAGCCGGAGACATACGAAAGCGGCGAGGTGTCGGGTCCGTCCACCGTGGCTTTTTCTTTGCTGACCAAGAGGGGGAAAACACAGCAGGTGAGTTCAAGCCCTCTTAGGCAGCGTGGTTGGCCATTTTCTGACATTGCCGGCCCAGACCCGAACCGTCGAGCTCCCGTCAGACTCCGGTTTCGCTGTAGCTCTCCTCAACAAACGCCAGGCGCAAAAGGAAGAGAAGGAACGCATCAAGAACTTGGTTCTCAACTTAGATCTTCGCGACAGCGAGGAACAAGAAGGTAAGTGTAGGTTCGCATCATGCCCTGAAAACAAATGCTGACCAAGGACCACCAGGCGCAGACCGACCTCCAGTCTTCCATCACAATACAGGAAGACGGCAAGGAAAGGAGCGAGCTGGACAGCGAGTTCGAAAACTTCAACTTAGTGACGTTGAATGGTATGCTTGTCCATTGCCAAGGCGTCGCGAGTTGTATGAACTAACGGAATCCTTTGCTTTCCAGGACCTGAGCTCGAGAGGTTGCAACAAAAACATCTCAATAGTGGCATCCTAACGCTCACCCAGAGTTTTCTCGGGAACCCGGCCTCTATTCACGGGCGCCTCGCATTCCGACCTGGTCAAGGCCAGAAGCCTTCGAGTCGTACCTAGATGGAGAAGTCGCTAATGTTCAGGCGCGTATGGCCCAAAGTTTGTGAGCAACTAGGATAAAGGCAACGACCATGGTACAAATCAGATGGGGCTCAGAGACTTAGGCTGCCTGGGTTGGTGTGGCCGAGCTGCTGGGAGAATAGGGGCCGGATGGGGGCCGGATGGGGGCCGGATGGGGTTCGAGGGAGAACGCGAACTTCAACGTCGGTTACGAGGGAGTGGCAGTGCATCGTTTGCTTTCTTACTAGCAAGCCTGATGACGACTCTAGTAGGTTCAGCGCCAGAACGAACTATTTCGCAGAACGCGTATTACTACTAGCCTCAGTCCTTTGCTGAAGCTTGGAGCGTCGTGTTCTCACTACTACACGCAACTACACGCTGCCCCGCAATCAACAAGTAGATATTGTACATTCTTGGTACCCAGAAATCCAACTGAAGGACACCAAAAGATGATGCGGAGTGACTTGGCTAGCAGGCCTGACCACGTCGGAGTTGTCAGGATGGACTACATTTAAGGCGGCCCACCTACACAGTGATTAGTTCCGATCTTCCCTGCATATCATGGCGTGTGACTCGCTAATCCCGCCAACCGAGACTGTCGACTTCGGAGTGCCTATACTCTCCCCATACCGAGTCTCACAGATCGTAGTAGTACCGGTATGGACTCCCAAATTTGCACTAATTGGCAGATCAAGCTGCTACTGCGATGTGGAGATCTCGGCATGGGCTAGTGGATCTTATCGGTGCGGAAACTGGAGGCTAGCGTCAATCCCGCAGTTCATATACCAATACCAACTGGTTCACGTTGGAGATTTCCGCGCCGAGCTTCCAGATAGGGGTTTCTGCTATATGCGGGTAGTTCTCGACACCAATGTACTTTCTGCCCCGCTGTCCAAGTGGCTTGTCGCAGCATCTCGGTGGATATACACAAAGCACGTGTCTCCTATGCCCCTTGTGTGAAGGGAGTCAAACATGAAATATACTGCCGGTCGATATAATATATCGACAAGCTGAATACTGTTCGCAAAACGGAGATAGATGGTGATGCGTTTGTTTCTTTAGCTCCGGTCTCGTCTAGTCAAACGTCTCGTGTCTTAGATAATATGGCCTCTCAACCGATCTATACACGCCGTGACTTCGTTCGGTTCTCCTTTTCACGAAACAAAATGCAATACGTAAGCCCTTGTTTCGAACCAATTCCGCGGTCCGCGGAAAGGCGCTATTCTCGACTGTTCTCAAGGTGTGCCAGACCGCGCCTAAGGCGCACCAGCCGTGATGCGTCTCCGCCTGCCGCCTCGGTCATGTTCCTCAGATTGCTAACAGCTTCTTGGCTCCCGTTTTTCCTGTGAAACGAATTCAAAAGCTCTTCAGGCCTTCCCACTCCCACGGCATTCACCGGCGTTTTCGTCCTTTGTCACTGGCGTGTGGCGACATGGTTGACTTTGGACACAACCGCTCACATTTTGAGCACTGAGATGGGGCATTCACTTTAGTACTTAGAGATCTAGATGTCACTATATTTTGGTACCGTAGCGTACAGGACTTTCTCGTTCTATTTCAGGTGGGAGGACTTGTTGACAGGCTCGTTCTGCAAGTACCCGCGGGAGCGGCATACGACTGAAGGGGATACCATCAGCTTGGTCGCTAGCTTGCCATCGACCACGCGCGCCCGAACACGTCAGGGTTTTTTATTCCCTAAACCTTTCCTCCTGCTTTTGTTCCGGTTGCAAATCGTTGGCTGCCTCGAATTTCCACGCCGTAGACACCGAGTCCCATCGTCGTGATCCGAGTAAAGTCCAGCCGAGGAGACGAGGACAAACGACTGAGGAGAGATGGCAGTGGAAATATTGGACGATTGGCCCATACAAGACGTAAGCAGTAAATTCCAGTAGCTATTTTCCTCCGCCTGAGTCTCTTCATATCCCAAAATTCCACTGACAAATATGCATTTCGTGTCGGCAGATTATTTATACCTCTATAGTTGGGGTCGTTATGCTCGCTGCCTTTCTCGAATGGTTTCTGTGGATCGCAGCATTTCTTTACTGTCTTTACAAGGTCTATAAGAAGGCTGAGAACTGGACCATAAATGTCCTCGCGATAATTGTCGGAATTGCTTTTATTCTGCTCAGGTACGGAAGTCGGCCTCCGATCTACACGACAGGGCAGACGGGTATGATGTTACTAACTGAGAGCCTGCAGATGCATATTTCTCCCTATTATGCTCGTCACTCTTCCGATGCCCAGTGTTGTTACAAAGGTGTGGCCTGTCGAGTTGGTCGAGATGCTACAATGGTTTGGCTTCTGGACATTCGCCACTTCGTTAGCTGTGCCGTGGCTTCTCTGTGTTTACCAACTCGTCACCAACCAGCTGGGTCGCACAAAACGCATCATGGAGGACCTTGATGAAGCAGTGGCTCCAAAGGTGGTCATCATCATGCCATGCTACAAGGAGGACCCCGCCATTCTTATTGCGGCTATTAACTCTGTTGTGGACTGCGACTACCCTCCGTCTTGCATACACGTATTCCTATCCTTCGACGGCGACCAAGAAGATGGGCTGTACCTCACTGCTATCGAAAATCTCGGCGTGCCGCTGACGCTGGAGTCGTATCCCAAGAGCATCGACGTCGCGTACAGAGCTGCACGCGTCACCGTTTCCCGCTTCCCACATGGAGGAAAGCGTCATTGCCAAAATGCAACGTTCAAGCTAATCGACAAGGTGTACGAGCGCTACCTCCGCCGCAATGACAACCTATTTATCCTCTTTATCGATTCCGACTGCATTCTTGATAAGGCTTGCCTGCAGAATTTCATGCATGACATGGAGCTCAGCGCCGGTAACCCGAGGGACATGTTGGCCATGACGGGTGTCATAACTTCGACCACCAAGAAAAACAGCCTGATCACGGTGTTGCAGGACATAGAGTACATCCACGGCCAACTCTTCGAGCGCACCGTCGAGTCCGGCTGCGGTGCCGTTACCTGCCTTCCCGGCGCCCTCACCATGCTTCGATTTTCGGCCTTTCGGCGCATAGCCAAGCACTATTTTGCCAACAAGACGGACCAGTGCGAGGACTTGTTCGACTTCGCCAGGAATCACTTGGGCGAGGATCGCTGGCTCACTCATCTGTTCATGATTGGCGCAAAGAAGCGATACCAGATCCAGATATGCACGTCGGCGTTTTGCAAGACGGAGGCAGTGAAAACGTACAGGTCACTGGTCAAGCAAAGACGGCGCTGGTTTCTCGGCTTCATCACCAACGAAGTCTGCATGCTGACTGATTGGCGGTTGTGGAAGAGGTATCCGATTCTCGTGCTGGTTCGCTTCATGCAAAACACGATTCGAACAACTGCCCTCCTGTTCTTCATCATGATTCTGGCGATAATAACGACATCCAGGAAAGTAGAGAACCTACCCGTGGGCTTCATCGCCGTCTCGCTCGGCCTGAATTGGCTTATGATGTTCTATTTCGGCGCCAAGCTGCGACGTTTCAAGATCTGGTTGTATCCGCTCATGTTTATCCTCAACCCCCTTTTCAACTGGTACTACATGGTTTACGGCATTTTCACTGCTGGCCAGAGAACCTGGGGAGGACCCCGAGCAGATGCCGCCACCGCTGATGTCAACACGACGGCTCAAAAAGCCATCGAAATTGCTGGAGCAACCGGAGACTACCTCAACATGGTGCCAGAAACCTTCATATTAGCAGCCGAGACCAACAGGGACAAGCACGACGGCGCGCTGGTGGTCGGAAGTAAGAGCGGCGTGCGGCCTCCCGACAATATTGACGGCCTCCTTACTGCCAGAGAACGAAATGCGGCTGGCGAGTATACACATTCCGAGTCTTCTACACCGGCCACGGAAAACGGGGCGAGCCATCCCCTCGGCGGCTACGGCCAAAATCGGATGGCTTCGTATTCGACTGACTCCTTTGATAGTACGATGTCGGGCTATTTGACCAACTCGGTCTACGTCCCTTGGAGGGTTGAGAGCTTGATGGGTGACGAGGATCGCAAGAAGTACAAGATGGCACAGCAGAGCCAGCTACACTAGTCCCCGGAAAACCTACGGAAATTCCGGGTTCCGCCAGTCAGCTACGTGTACGAGTTCTCGGAAGAAGACCGTGGGAGGTCCGGCTTCTCCTTCGAACACACCAACGAACTGGAAGATAAGACCAGAGGGTGGGACTCGAATGCTACGAGCGAACGGTAGCGCCGCTAGTTCGGTCCTGGCGTCATACAGGTCACCCGGGAGTGACGTATGGATTGAGCTCGAGTCAAAGCTAGATAGGGAAGAACTCGCTGGGAACGGTGAGTCTAGTGAGGGTATCGACATTGGACAAGGCTGAGCAAGGAATTGAGGTCTCGCTTTCTGATTAGGGCCATTGACACGCCCAAGGTAGCCTTAGACGACTATCAGGAAATTTATATTCGGCGCAGAAGATGAAGAGCTGAGATGGTACAGGAAATTTTTTGGTCATATACGAAGAGGTGGTATTGCTCTCTGAAGGTTTTCAGAGTGCTGGTTGCACATCGATTGTTTGCGTTTGGCGGATTTTTCGGCATCTTTAGGAACAAGACTATTTCTGAGATGTAATACAATCGAAAAAAAACCAAGCTTAACTGCTATTTTCAGAAGACGAATTTTTCTAACTATTATTCGTACATTGATGCGGTTGGTAGAGGTATTGATTGGTACACGTGACTGACCCTGCGGTGTGGTCGGTGTGTTTGCTTCGAAGTGAATGATCTGGAAAGTTCTCCAAGCTTCGATTTAGGCGCCCGTCCAGACAAGGCGCGCTGCAGCTGTTATCAGCTGGTATGCATTCACACGTCGGCTCCTGCCTTGCTGTACCTGAGGGTGGTGGTTTTATTTCGACAGTAACATCCCCCACCACGACCCGGCCCAAGGTTTTTTTATGTTGATGTCTTGCAAATTCCTTCCTCTGGGATCAAGCATTTCACCACACCTATTTTACGCTCCGATCTCCTAAAACCAACACATTGCATGCTAGAGAGCCATCGCAATCGCCAAACGATTTCATTTTTTTTTCCTTTTCTCACTCGGAGGAGGAAACGAGACCACTAGTTGCTTTGTTGACGACAGCCCCACCATTCGAAAGACCAAAAAGCCTTCCCTCTTTTCTCATCAACATATCAAAGCCCAGGTCATAGACAGCCTCCACCATGAGTGTTGTCGGTATGTTTCTTCCTGCCTATCTCGACTTCTATCTCGGATATTGGGTTGACTTTGGTTGTTTTAGGTGTCGATTTCGGGACCCTGAAGACGGTCATTGCGGTGGCCAGGAACCGAGGCGTCGATGTGGTAAGTGCAAAAAAATACATTCTTTCTTTCGTCCTGTCGCCCTGCCTTGCCGTGAGCCTATACTAGGACAGAGCGACAGGGAGGCAAGAGCATTCAGGATACACAGAATGCGGCGCTAACCACAGCTTTCTACAGATCGCCAATGAAGTCTCAAATCGAGCAACTCCGTACGTACAAACCCCAACCCAGTCCCCGGCCGTGCCATGGATGCAACCAGCCTACTAACTTAGTATGCGTAGATCTCTTGTCGGTTTCGGGGCGAAGAGTAGATTCCTCGGCGAAGCTGCGAAGACACAAGAGATTTCGAACCTCAAAAATACCGTTGGCTCTTTGAAGCGCCTGGCCGGACGGAGTGCCAAGGACCCCGATGTCGAGATCGAGCAGGAGTTTGTTACGGCCCCAATCGTCGACGTCAATGGACAGGCAGGCGCAGAAGTCATGTACCGGGGCGAGAAGCAAAAGTTCTCGGCAACCCAACTCATCGCTATGTACTTGACCAAGATCAAGCAAACGGCGGCCAAGGAGCTCAAGGCCCCCGTTTCCGACATGGTCATGAGCGTGCCGGCCTGGTTTACCGATGCCCAGCGTCGGTGCTTGCTTGATGCCGCCGAGCTCGCGGGCTTGAAGCTTCTGCGCCTTATGAATGATACGACAGCAGCGGCCCTCGGCTACGGCATCAGAAAGGGGGACCTTCCGACTGCCGAGGAGAAGCCTCTGCGAGTTGCTTTTGTCGACATTGGTCACAGCGCCTACACCGTCTCTATCGTCGAGTTGAAGAGAGGCGAACTTAGTGTGAAGGCGACTGCCTTCGATCGACATTTCGGAGGACGGGACTTCGACAAAGCCCTCGTGGACCACCTGGCCAAAGAATTCAAGGGAAGGTATAGAATGGACATTTTCACTCATGCTCGCGCAACCGCTCGAGTTTTGGCAGCGGCCGAGAAGACGAAGAAGATTCTTTCCGCGAACCAGACGGCTCCCGTCACCATCGAGTCTCTGATGAATGACCAGGATGCGGCGGCCACTATCACGCGTCAAGAGTTTGAGGCATTTGTCGAGCCTCTCCTGGCACGGCTTCACGTCCCTCTGGAACAGGCTCTTGCCGATGCCAAGTTGACAAAGGACGACATTGATGTCGTAGAGATGATTGGTGGTGGCTCCCGTGTTCCGGCTTTGAAGGAGCGCATCTCGTCCTTCTTCGGCAAGCCTCTCTCGTTTACCCTGAATCAGGACGAAGCTGTCGCCCGCGGCTGTGCCTTCAGCTGTGCCATTCTGTCGCCGGCCTTCCGAGTTCGCGACTTTGCCGTTCAGGACATCATTAGCTACCCCATTGAGTTCGCATGGGAAAAGGCACCCGACATTCCTGACGAGGATACAAGCCTCACCGTATTCAACAAGGGCAATGTCCTCCCTTCAACCAAGATCCTCACATTCTACCGCAAGCAACCTTTCGATCTCGAGGCCCGGTACGCCAATCCCGAAGCACTTCCGGGGAAGACGTCGGCCTGGATTGGCCGATTCTCGGTCAAGGGCGTCAAGGCCGACGGCAAGGATGACTTTATGATTTGCAAACTTAAGACTCGAGTGAACATTCACGGCGTCCTCAATGTGGAGAGCGGATACTATGTTGAGGACCAGGAGGTAGAGGAGGAGATTAAAGATGAGGAAAAGAAAGATGACGAGAAGAAGGACCCTGACGTGAGTTACCCCTTCCCGGTTCGATTCGGCCCGCGACTTCGCTCGAGACTTCCTTCTTCTCAGGCTGTGGCTGTTGAAGATGGAAGCTTGACCTGAACCCAAAGTTTTGATGCTAACTAGTAACAAGGCCATGGAGACGGACGCCAAAGATGACGCCGCCCCTAAGAAGACGCGCAAGGTCAAGAAACAAGTTCGTAAAGGTGACCTGCCTATTGTGAGCGGTACCAGCGCCTTGGATTCCGACGCAAAGAATCAACTTCATGAGAAGGAAGCCCAGATGATTGCGGATGATAAGCTCGTTGCCGACACAGAAGAGAAAAAGAACGAGCTGGAGACGTACATCTACGAGCTCCGAAACAAGCTCGATGACCAGTACGCCGAATTTGCTAGCGAAGATGAAAAAGACAACATTCGCTCAAAGTTGACTGACGCTGAGGTAAGTTTTCGTCATGTTCCGTCGTCGTTGGGCTGTAATTAACCAAGACCTTTTACAGGATTGGCTGTATGACGAGGGCGAGGACGCCTCCAAGGGAGTCTACATTGCTAAGATGGACGAGCTCCGTGCCCTGGCCGGCCCCATTGTTCAACGCCACTTTGAGAAGGTGGAAGCGGAACGCCGGGCTGAGCAAGAACGCATTGAGGCAGAGGCTGCAGCCAAGCGTGCGGAGGAGGAGGCCCACAAGGCTGCCGAAGAAGAGGCCCGCAAGGCGGCCGAAGCTGACAAGGCAGCCAACGGCAAGGATGAGGAGATGACGGACGCGGACGCACCCAAGGAGAGCGATGAGACGGGCAAGTAGGAAAGCACGGCGCCGGAACGATTGGAACGGGGGGACGACGTCGTTAGTTCGCGATTCGCCCCTGCTCCCGGCAGCCTCGACTGGATGGTCGAGTAAAGATCGGCCAAAGGGAGCTTGGTCGCGCTCGTCGGCGCTACTGAGCATGCCGGTGACTGGGATCCCGATATACGGGCGAGCAGGGATAGGTCGTTAGGCGGTAGAGTTGACGAAGCATGGAAAATGATGGTTCGGAAGGGACTCGGAACTTCATAGAGCTGGGCAGGTGTGGCTACAGGGTATTTTTCTTCTTCCGTAGATACAGCTTCCGTTTCCACGCGTTTGGGATTGTCGGCTGATAAACTGGCATTCGTCTTTCCCCTTCACTACTCTAGTCCTATCCAAGACTAAGAAATATGCATTTGCAAAGTTTTGGCGACGTATAAAGAGGTACCTGCGTAGAGTACGAAGATGCATCCCTGTCGTTGTGGATTGCCGTTATCCAGGTTAAAGATGACGTGCATGAGACCACGGAGGTGGCGGCCGGTTGAGCCCCGCGCCTGAAAATAGGGGTTAACCCGCTCAGGGGTTCACTGTCCCTGGCTCCCCATTCGGCGTAGGCTCGCAGGTTAAAAAGGGTTAAGTGGGTCGCGACGAACTGCACAGCGCGTCGACTATCCGTGGCTCGCCCCTACCACGTGTTCGGGAAGTTTTAATTTTGCAAGGAGGAATATTTGATCATCCATCAAATTCCGGCTACCACATTCGAGTTCTGAGATCGATTTATTCTTTTCCGGAATGTTGAGCGACGCACCAATATCTAGCAGCCACCGACAGCCCACCGAACGACGATCGTCGAGCCACGGATTTGGTGTATGTTCCTGTCCCCCCGATATGGATGCACCTTGAGAGCCTCATCAACTAGGGACATCATCACCATGGCGGGTATCACTCGTTTCGGCTTTTTGGCCATGGCCGTGGCTTTCCATCTTGTTTACATTCTTTCCATTTTTGATATTTATTTTGTTAGTCCCATTGTATCGGGCATGCGACTTTTCAAGGTTGAAAGGGAAGAAGGCGCAACAGCACCGGCTGACCGGCTCGTCTTGTTCGTTGGTAAGCAACTTCTTTCCCGAGTTCATGTGCTCATACCGCGAAGACGTTGCCCGTGCCTGCTAAATGTATACTCGTTTCAGGCGATGGACTGCGGGCCGACAAGGCATTCCAATCCTTCCCCGATCCCTATCCCAAGTCGGACGATGATCTCACACCGCGACCCCTCGCCCCGTTTCTCCGATCGCGGGTCCTCGAACATGGAACATTCGGAGTCTCCCACACCAGAGTGCCGACCGAATCCCGGCCTGGCCACGTGGCTCTCATCGCCGGGCTGTACGAAGATGTGTCGGCGGTTACGACGGGTTGGAAGCTGAATCCCGTCAACTTTGACAGCGTCTTCAACCGAAGTCGCCATACGTGGAGTTGGGGAAGCCCTGACATTCTGCCCATGTTCCAGGAGGGTGCGATTCCTGGGCGGGTAGATGGGTATACGTATGGTCAGGAGTTTGAGGATTTCTCGCAAGATGGGACGGCGCTGGACTACTGGGTGTTTGATCATGTGAAGGAGCTCTTCGCCGAGGCTGCCACCAACGAGACGCTCGGCAAAGCTCTCCGCGAGGATAAGGTGGTTTTCTTCTTGCATCTGCTCGGTCTAGATACGGCGGGACACTCGCACCGCCCGTATTCCAAAGAATATCTCCACAACATCCAGGTGGTGGACCAAGGAGTGAAGGAGATTACGGAACTTATCCAGAACTTCTACCAAGACGATCGGACCGCCTTCGTTTTCACGGCCGATCACGGGATGAGCGACTGGGGAAGCCATGGAGATGGACACCCCGACAACACTCGAACGCCTTTGGTTGCCTGGGGTTCTGGTGTTGCCGCGCCCGTCCTGACGCGGGATGCAGTCGCCCCTGGGCATGACGATTATTCGGCCGACTGGGGCCTGGACCATGTCAAGAGACACGATGTTCACCAGGCAGATGTTGCAGCCCTGATGGCCTACCTCATCGGGACCGAGTTTCCCGCCAACTCGGTCGGGGAACTGCCTCTCCCTTTCCTCGCGGCCCCCCTCAAAGACAAGGCGGTGGCATCCTTGGTCAATGCCCAGGGGATCCTGGAGATGTACAGGGTAAAGGAGGAGAAGAAGAAGGCGAGCGAGTTGAGGTACAGGCCGTACCAACCCCTAAGCCGAGAGTGGCAATCGCCAGAGGAGCGCGTCGCTGCGATTCGCAAGCTGATCGAGCTGGAGAAGTACGAGGAAGCGATCGAAGAGTCCGACTCCCTTCTGAAGGTCGGCCTGGAGGGTCTTCGCTATGTCCAGACCTACGACTGGCTGTTTCTGCGGGCTCTCATCACCATCGGGTATCTGGGTTGGATGGCATTCGCTTTCGCCACTGTCATTGACTCGTACGTTCTCCAAAGCTCAATACCACCCTTCAGGACCTTGACGAGCAATGCCGTCTTCTCGTCGGTGCTTGTGTCCTTGTACGCGTCTTTTATCATGTCAAAATCGCCTCTCAGCTACTATGCATACGCTTTCTTCCCGGTGATGTTCTGGGAAGAGGTGTATGCTCGACGATACAGCTTCACCGAGGGCAGCAAGGTCCTCTTTGGCCACATCAAAACTGGCACGGCTATGGCATCTTTCGCCTTGAACACGGTTCTGTATATCGGAGTAATTATATCACTGGTACGTCCGCAGGCTTGTTGCTAGCTACTTTACGCTTTTCCTTGGGGTTGTTAGAGTTGAACGATTTCTAACCGCTCATTTGCTTACCCTTCGCAGGCGGTTGGATACATCCATCGAGAAGTCCTCACGGTTCTTTTCATACTCGGTGCATTTTGGCCCCTGACCGGCGGCCTTGGCTTCGTGCAGAAGCATATCGCACTCTCTGCCACGTGGTTCATGTCTTGTTTGGTCATGAGTACCTTTACATTGCTTCCCGCCATGAAGGTAGAAAGCATCCCATTGATGTGAGTAATACTTCCCCACTACGGCTGCTTGTTCCGGCTCCTAACTCTGTGCAAGCATGGCCGGAGGCTTCCCCATGGCTTTGATCGGCATCCTCTACCTTTTATTCGAGGACTTTGTATTGTCCGACTTTTCACCGGCTCCGAAGCCTAGGTCAAAAGACCATGGTATAAGCCGCATCTTGACCGGGATCCAGGTCGGATGGGTGCTGCTCGCCATGGTGGTGACCCGATCGAGCGCTCTGTCCCTGCAGGCTAAGAAAGGCCTGCCAGCCGGCAACCAGGTGGCAGGCTGGCTCGTTCTAATCATGCCTCTCTGCATGCCCCTGGCATACCGGCTGCAGCCAAACAACCACTACATGCACCGTCTGCTCGTCATGTTCCTCACATGCGCACCTACCTTTGTCCTTCTTACTATTTCCTACGAGGGACTATTTTACGTGGCCTTCTCGATCACTCTTGTGGCATGGGTTAGGTTAGAACATCAAATCTCCGCCACAAATATCTCGTCCGAGGCGAGTCAAGCAGCCGGGCAGTCAAACGGTTCTGCGGCCCTGAGCAAAGACGGAAAATCACCATATCGACCGTTGCACCTCTCGGATACACGCGTCGCTCTCTTCTTCTTTGTCCTCCTACAGTCGGCCTTCTTTAGCACGGGCAATGTCGCCTCCGTATCCGCCTTCAGCCTCGAGAGCGTGTGCCGGCTCTTACCTGTCTTCGACCCCTTTTCGCAAGGAGCGTTGCTGGTTCTTAAGCTCCTGATCCCGTTTGCCCTTATCTCGGCGAACTTGGGAGTCCTTAATGTGCGGCTCGGCGTGGCGCCGTCGGCCCTGTTTATGCTTGCCATGGCGGTCAGCGATATCTTGACCCTCTACTTCTTCTGGGTTGTCAAGGATGAGGGGTCGTGGCTCGAGATTGGCTCCACCATTAGCCACTTTATCATTGCCAGTCTCTTGTGCGTCTTTGTGGCGGCGCTGGAATCAATTAGTTCGTTGTTTATTTCCGGAATAGAAGTCGAGGAGCATCATGGGTTGCGTGCAGACGGAAAGTTGGTGGCTTCCGAGGGAAAGGAGAACCACACCAACGGAAAAGTTCGGCACGCTTGACAAAGGGAAGGCCCGGAAGCATAACAGCATTTCTTGATTCCGTAGCATATTTCAGGGGTATACGAATAGACATTTGTGGGGAAGAAAAAGAATTTTGATCTGCAGGTAACAGGCTGTCCAATTGTTGCGGGTTCGCCATTTGACGCGTGTCAGGCGCTGGCGTGTCAATGCGGTCCTCTCACGCGTGCCCGCTAATAGCTTGGAGGTTGCGGCGCCGAGTTCATCCATTTTACCTCGGCAAAAAGTTAAGTGCTGGCAGAAATGGAGCTTTGGATTTCGCGCCGGGCTGGCAACCTTGCATGCTCCCACGGCCGCAAGATTGAGTGAGGCCCTGCTCCTACCACATGCGACAGTCCTGTCCTGGTCCATTGAGATTGTATAGTGTGTGTAGGTGGCTATGCAACTCGCAAGGTCTTGGTTCTATTTCGGCTGTCCACGTTTCGGTTGTTGGAGGGGTGAGACAGCGCAGGTGCAGCGAGAGAATGAGTCTTGCTGTGGACAGGTACAAGATCTCTTGGCAATGAGGGAAATAGTGCGAGCATGTGCGCGGCTCAGCGGGTAGCTGGGAGTTTACATCTGGGGAAAGCTGGGGAAAGTTTGCGTGACTGGCCGAAGCGAAATCTAGCCTCTCTTGTGTTTTTGCGCCATATCTGACCAAGGGAAAAATCTAGACCATCACTTTCCTTCTCCTTAAAGGTTTGATCTATCCTAGTTGTCAGTGCCATGCCCGCATTACCTATCTCCCTTCCTCTTCGGCACGCACGGAATGACTTGAGTTAATGAGTTGATGGTCCGAAGACTCCTCCTATTGTGGTAATTTCTCCGAATCTTAATCTTGTAGAATTTCGATCCAGGGAATACGGACACGCCAATTTAAGAAATGAATGGCATGGCGGCCGATCATGTGCGGATGACTCGCACGTGTTCATGTTTAAAGTAAAGGAGAGAATCCAGTAGGATTGTATTTTGAGCGCAACAACGCCGATATTTCTCGTTGAAGATGGAATCCCTCGATGGATATCAAAAAATGTGCCATTTTAGTGTAGTACCTCTGTACTACAGAGGTAAGAGCTTCACAGTTGCTTCGTAGGCGACATATGGAATAAAAAATCCTACGTGGTGTTACACGTCTCGTTGTCGTCAAGATATGTTTCAGGCCACAGTGTTCCACGCCATTCATCCTTCCAGACGTTTACACCGAATTCCGATGGCTTAACGCCATGGCTGCTGTATCGGTTGACAGTTTGCGGGTTGCCGCGAGGACACCGGTACCTATGTAGACCTGCATGGTACGATGCATACTAAATCGGCCATTTTGCTGTGTTGTTTTAAAAAATGCCCCCCCCCCCCCCGGGGGGGGGGGGGGGGGGGCAAGACCCTAAAACTACCATATATGCCCATCATCCACTTTGTTCCGAGCCGCACATCTAGAGTTCCCCGCTTCCGACACAGGCTCTCCGTGATTTGGAACAGACGGCACCTTTCCACGAACCCGCCGCACGAAGCTTGGTTTTTTGTCGACCGACTTTTATTCCGCCGTAACGGCTCATACGAATAGAAATTCGCATGCTTTGGGCCAATAGACAAGAAGCAGACTGAAGACTGGAGGCACGCGCAGGAGGGACCGAGGTACGCAGTCCGCAGGAATTTAGGCCAGGTTAGAGACGAAACTGGCCCGAATTTCGAAGCAGAGCTCCACGCCGACGCAATGGAGGTGGAAATGTCGTCGGCCGACGGTACGGCGCTGCCCAAGCAACAATCAGACTCGCCGCCAGCTCCGCCTTCGACATCGTCGTCTACAACGCCGACAGGTTCAAGTGCGCCGCTCAAAGACCAGGCCGGCGCCAACCAGCCGAGTTTCAGGCGGTTCGCACTTCCCACTATTTCCTGATGCCATTCCCCGCCCCTTCATCTAAGTCGGTGCCAGTGGCTAACATTGCTTCAATCGTGCCAGACAACGAGCTTCAAGAGCATGCGAGGTATGTAGGCGCAAAGACATCGCAAGCAGCAGTAGCTCAAGAATAACAGCTAACGTGAGGCTTGACAGACATGCCACGCTCGAAAGGTACGGTGATGCTCTGCTCCGGACAGGCAGTGTCGGCGTTGTCTTACAAGAGCCACAGGTCAGATGCGATGCCGCCAGTCTTGGCGTGCCGTGCACGAACTGCGTTGCATTCCAAATAGAATGCCGAATCCCACCGCCGAAACGGAAGAAGACGCACAACACAAGCCAGTCGAAGGACTCTGACAGTGAGCGCGGCGATGCTGTCGAGGAACGATCTCCTCGAGCCGGGAGCAGCTCCAGCGCCTTCCCGAGAGCGCCGACCGTTTTCCATTCGCAGGAGGGAACGCCGCCAACCACTCTTACCGAGGCACAAGCAAGGAAGGAGCAAGTGGACAACGGAACATATCTCAACCTCGTTATGAAACCAAAGTTCACCAGAGCCCCGATAACAGAAGCCGGACGAGTGGCGTATCTGGGAGAGTCGTCCAATTTGACCCTCCTCGTTCACGACCGACAGGGTTCCGCCGATGTAGTGCATTACCCTCTGCCGGAGAACGTGCGGGGGTCACGAGCCCGTCTTACCGAACTGGACCAGATTGAAATCGACATATTACATCAGCGCGGCGCTTTCCTTCTGCCACCGAGGGGACTGTGCGACGAACTTATCGATTCGTACTTCAAATGGGTTCACCCCATCGTCCCCGTCATAAACCGTACTCGCTTCATGAGGCAATATCGGGATGCGAAGAATCCGCCGTCGCTCCTTCTGCTCCAGGCCATCCTTTTGGCTGGCTCTCGAGTCTGTTCCAACCCGCAGCTCATGGATGCAAACGGCTCAACCACCCCGGCAGCATTGACGTTCTACAAAAGAGCAAAGGCTCTCTACGATGCAAACTACGAGGACGATCGCGTTACTATTGTACAGTCCCTTCTTCTCATGGGCTGGTACTGGGAAGGTCCAGAGGACGTCACCAAAAACGTCTTTTACTGGAGCAGAGTGGCCACCATCGTGGCCCAAGGCTCGGGCATGCACCGCAGCGTTGAGCAGTCGCAGCTGAGCCGGTCGGACAAGCGGCTATGGAAGAGGATATGGTGGACTCTGTTTACGCGGGACCGGTCGGTTGCCGTGGCACTTGGACGACCAGTGAACATCAACCTTGACGACTCGGACGTCGAAATGCTCACCGAAGAGGATTTTATAGAAGACGAGTCCGACAGGACGAGCGAATTCCCGCCGGACCCCACCCATGTGCATTTCTTCCTGCAATACGTCAAGCTGTGCGAGATCATGGGTCTTGTCCTTTCGCAGCAGTACTCGGTGGCTTCCAAAGGACGTCCGAAGACGGCTATCGACTTGACCCACAGCGACATGGCGCTTGCGGACTGGCTGCAGAATTGCCCGAAGATTGTCTACTGGGAGATGCCGCGCCACCATTTCTGGTCCGCTCTTCTCCATGCCAACTACTACACGACGCTGTGCCTCCTTCACCGTGCTCACATGCCTCCCAATGGCTTGCAACGGTTGCCAAACGACTCTCTCTACCCGTCGCGCAACATTGCCTTCCAAGCCGCCGCCATGATCACCTCCATCATCGAGAACCTCGCGGCACACGACCAGCTCCGCTACTGCCCTGCTTTTGTCGTCTACAGCTTGTTCTCTGCCCTGATCATGCACGTGTACCAGATGAGGTCTCCCGTACCCTCGATCCAGCAGGTTACCCAAGACCGGTTACGGAGTTGCATGGACGCTCTCAAGGAAGTGTCCCGAGTGTGGCTGGTAGGGAAGATGGTGTACACATTGTTCGAGGCCATCTTGGGGAATAGGGTTCTTGAGGAGAAACTTCAAAAGTCGAGCGGGAAGCCGCACAGGAAAGGGCAGCAGAGCTTTGCCCAGCTGGAGCAACATGCCCAGGCACAGGTCCAGGCACAGGCACAGGCACAGGCCCAGCAACATCAACAGCACCAGCAGCAGGAGAGTCAAGATGTTGCCAAGCTCAAGTACAACGACATGGCCATCGACTTCAGCGTTAGCGCGCCGACTCCGCAGGAATCGTACGAACGGTCCAGGCCGCAGACGCCGAGCATGAAGGCCGACGCGGTGCAGTTGCAAGCCCAGCAGACGCCGAATATGCCCCCACCCGTGTCGTCGCCAAACAATACAAGGCAGAACGCGGACACGTTCATGGGCGGGACAACGTCAAGGCCGCAGACTCGGCCGACCACGCCGTTCAATCCGTCCTTCTCGCTTCCGACAACACCACCCGACCTCTACCTTGTCACTCGGAACTCCCCAAACCTGTCTCAAACCTTGTGGGAGAATTTCCAACCCGAGCAGCTGTTCCCGGAAAGTACGGCGATTCCGGCTGTGCCCCAACAGTCTCCGACGCCGGGGCATCAAAATCTAGACCCGACGTTGATGGCCCAGATGCAACAACTTCAAAGCGGCGGCCAGTTCCAACAGCAGGCCGCGAAGGGCCACTTTGACGGCAGTCCTCTGCAAAGCAACAACCTCCTGCAACCTGGCATTCCTGGATTCAATCCGGGGCAAATGGGGAACATTTGGCAGGCCAATTTCGACGCTAATATGGGTGACGGGCAGAGCCCGAGTGACAGCTGGAGCACCGGCTCCGCTCAGGGCCAGGTCGCCCCTTCGACGCTGAACGTGGAAGACTGGTACGTGTTAAGGATGACTCCCGACCTTTGCCCCTTGCGAGTCCTTGTATTCTCACGCCATTTCTAGGTTCCAATTCTTTGGCATCAATGGGGACGTGTCTCATTTAAATATGGATATTCCCATGAGTAGTTAGGGCGAGGCGCTTCTAGGCTGGGGATTAGAAGGCTGTCACAGCCTTGGTTATTTGGTTCGACTGTTTGGAACGAGTGGCGTGCCTGTTTGGTTATTGTACGTGATAAGCTTGTGCGTGTGTGTAAGTTCTAGGCCGAGACTCTAATGCGGCAGCAATGTGCGTGTGGATGGGATCATGTGCTCCGATTTCCTAGGTCGCATCGAGGTATGAATCTGACCATGCATGGCCGAGACGGTCGCTGATACTTATTGGCTGGAATTGAGCGTTGTATGATAATCATGTGCTTGTAATTGAAGACTGCTAGGAGACGAGCCGCTGGCCAAAGGGAAGCATTCGAATCCGATACGCGCCGCTCTGATCTCCAGCTAGAGTCGCTATCAAGCTAGGTGAAAGACATAGCATTCAGTTCTCGTACGCATAGGCAGGTCGAAGGACATATCATCTGGTCTAGGGTAGTAGCTCTGTCCCGGATTTCGAACGTGTAACCTACGAGTTGGAGAGGCTGAGCTACTTCTCCATAAATCCCCCTATTCCCTTTTCGCATTTCGGCCCTCTGGGCTAAGTAGTGAAAATTCCTCAACTTACGTACTACATGGATATAATAAAGTGAGTATTGTTGCTGGACTAACTAAAAGGTGGAACTAGACCAAGTACCGAACGGCTACAATATATTATCAACTGACTGGGTTGCCTGGCGGGCGACGATGGCGAGGTTCGCCCCGCCATCCCCACCTCGAAGCAGCTTTGTGCCTGTTAGGACGTACTTCGTAAGCAGATCTGTTGGGTGGTTCGGACTAGGTGGCCTCGTAGCAACCTTGCAGTGGAGGGGCTGCCACTGCCACTGCAAGGTTGTACCCGTCAGCGAGCGCTAAGGCGGGATCGACGCTGCTAATGGAGCTAAAAGGGGACATTCAGCTCCATCCATCAATACGATACGTGGGCACGTACGCATCATCATTTTCGGCTCCTAACCAATTGTGCCACTTTCAACCTCCACACAGCAACAAAAAGCCCACGATTTCCCGTACGTCCTCGCATCGATTTACAACGGGCATCGCACACGCCGAACGCGCGACAGAGTTTAGATACGTATCATCGATCTTGTTCGTGGGAATTTGTATTCCCCGTTGGCCCAATGCCATCTCCGACATCCATGAGTTGTCAGCCCTGATGCTCCAAGCATTCCGCCACGGCATCGAAAGATCCTGCCCTTTTCCCTACAACCAGAGGCGGGCCTTTACTCTCCAAGGTTTGAGACTCGTCTCAGATGTCCTCCTCGATGCTCGCTACGCCCTCGAATGACCCCGACGCCACAGCACGCCCCCGCAATCGTCGCCTCATCAGCGTAGAGGACTCGGCGGCAACGGGCTTATCCATTCGTGGGACCGCGCGGCTACCCGATCCAACAAGCCCGTTGAGGGAACGAAGTCCGATTCCCAGCGGCCGGTTAAACGTAGGTCGAGAGGATGGAGGAAGATCGGCCAGCAGCAGCAGCAGGAGGAGAAGCCCGGCGGGGTTCGGGTCAGGCCTTCTGAATGGAAGCTCTTGGACGCCTAACTGGGCGTCTATGCAGGAGTTCGCCTCGGGTTTGCTGTCCGGACCGCAGTCTACACAGGAGGGAAACGCAGGCAGTCGAAATGGGAGTCGGACGAGGGATGTGGCGGGGTCGAGATCGCGTTCCAGACCTACAATCACCGACGTCGGGGCAGGCATTTTAGCAGAGAGAGAGGCGGCTTTGCAGGCTGTACGGACAGCTAGTATTCTCGAGAGCTGGGATGGCGTCAATGGGGGCCTAGATGTGAAGGGGAATTATAAGCGAAGGACGTCAGATGATGTCTCGCGGCCCGCTGCTGGAGCGGAGAACGTCGAAGATACGCTGGTCTACATCCATCATGTGAAGCCGGCGGATACCTATGCAGGAATTGTCCTCCGGTACGGCTGCCGGGAAGATGCCTTGAAGAAGGCGAATGGACTGTGGTCGAGGGATAGTGTGCAGACTCGGAAATGGCTCGCTCTTCCCGTTGACGCATGTGAGATAAAGGGTCGAGCCTGCGATGGTCCGTCCATCTCTTCGAATCCTGTGGATCTTCTCGCACCCACGCCTAGTGTGGACGATGAACGCGAGAGGGACTCGCTAGAGAGCCCGAAGTCGCAGTACGATGACTTCTTCAACTCACGCCCGAAGCCAACGTCGGAGCGTGAACCGGCCCAGACGGAAGATACCAACCAGGAATGGACACACGTGAGGTGGGTGACTTTGCACTCGTTTCCAGAACCGGTGGAAATTGGCCGGATATCGCGGAAATCTCGTGGTTACTTCCCACCTAGGAGGAAAAAGAGTCTGCACACAGTTTCCACCTTGTCCACCCCCCGGCACAGTCTTGATATGCTATCGATGCCACCTTCTGTGGTATCACCTGACGGCCCAGGCGGTAGCAAAACCTCGTCCAGACGGCAAAGCATCCTAGGCAATCGCCCAAACATACCCGACGCAACGAGCGCACCCGGCGCCTCAACACCAAGGTCCGCTAGAAGCAGAGGCGGCAGCATAGGTGCCGATCCACGGCCACTCTGGATGCGCCGTCCAGGCGGCGTTGGCTCGCTGGGGAAAAGCGTTTACACACCGGGCCCGGATAAGGATCTTCTCAACGTGTGGGCACAGAAACACTTCCCATCACTGAACCTTGAATCCCTACCGTCCATGTCGGTCTTGGGGTCGGAAATGGCACAATTTGGGTTTGCCAACGAAACAGGCAATATTGTGGATGGCCCGTTTGATGAGTCACGCGATCTAGCGGCGGACCATCGGAACGGGACGGGGCTCGATCGCGCCGCCGCCGCGGTTGAGACCTGGCTACGGGTAGCTTTTGCGAAGAGGCCGGGGACGCCTACCTTAGGAAGCCGGCAGGAGGAGATTGGGGATTTAATTGAGTTGCTGGATACGCATAGCGATGACGGCAGAGCTCTTCCCCAGGGGGGGAGTGAGCGCGCTAGCGGCGAAGCTATCGAGTCCGGCCTGCTGAGCCAGAACCCCCTGCCGGCTGGGACAAGCGGGAGGAGTGAGGGGGAACGGTCTGTGAGGGGGAGGATGTCGAGAATGAACTCGTCCATGTCTTCGGGAAAAGAGAAAGATGATTGATTGTCACGGGGTGGCGTATGTTGAATGAATGGCGCGGCAGGCATGCACTTGGTGGAGTTCTGGTTTATGGATCAGTATGGCTCTATACATCGGTGGCCCGTTACATGTTTGTTGAACTGTAATTCTATCATCCGCAGCCTCGTTATTTGAAAACGATCCCAGAGTAGGGCTCTGCTATCTTGACTGTGCCTTCGAACCCCTGAATTTGATTTTTTTGTGGAGCGACCCTAACCTGAAGTGATCCCGCCTTGCGGCGGCTCAAACCCCCGAAATGCTGTCACCCAACTCGTGCGCGCCGGCCTCCTTGCCCGAATTGTAGCGTCCCATTTGCGTGAACCGATCCCGAGCTTGTGCGACCTAAGCATCTATCGACTTGAACGCCCACTCGCAAGCATGAGGCATCGGATATGATGCCCCCATCCCGCCGGACTGTCGATCTCGAAGCCTGATCCGCAACCCAATTTCCTCCCCGAGTTGAATCCCAGGGGCACTTCACCCATCGCTCTCGCGCAAATGCCCATCTGCATCGAGTGCCGTCACCCAGTCAAGACACTATGGACCCAATACTCAGGCACAGGGGGGTCCAAAGCTGCCGGGGCGAAGCACAACATTCGCTTGACGGTGTGCCAGAAGTGCGGCAACTTCTGCGACAAATACGTCGAGCATGATTTTGTCGTCATGTTTATCGATTTGGTGCTCATCAAGCCGCAGGTGTACCGGCACTTGTTGCATAATACGCTGATGAGGGATCATGATCAGTTTGATGTAAGGAGCTCAGTCTAAGATCTATTCGTCTGTTGCCGAACTGGACACTGATGATGGGGTGTTTTCCAGCCGTCTATTATACGATTAGGAGTGCTTCTGCTCCTGTTCGACGTCTACCTCACTTGGGCAAGGATAGAGAAGCAGGCCATGCCCTTTACGCCAGATCAGGCGAGCGCCCTGGGAAGGCTGGCTGAGCAGCCCATCGTGCTGCAATATATATTCTTCCGTGAGACTCGCCCTTTCCGCCTCCGTGCCACGCCAGACTAACATTTCGCAATAGTAATCCTCTGTTCCCTCTCAATCCTCGCCTTCCACCTCTCCATCCGCTTCCTAACCTCCTCTCCGTTTTCTCCTCTATCCTTTCTGGGCCTCCTCCCACGCTACTCCCGGCCCAACTCCGTCTCAACTGCGCTCCTCGTCTCGTCCTCCACAAAACTGTTTCCGATACTCATGGTCATCTGGGAGTACGACGTGCCTGCCGCCGCGCGGTCACTCGGCTGGGCCGTGGTAGCGAATAACGTCGAGGCGCTCAAGATTCTACTAGACTGCGGATATGCCGTGGCAGCTTTCCTGACCATGGTAGGCGCTATGTCGAGGTGGGCGATCGGAAGGGGCGTGCTCTGGGCCGCGGGCATGGAAGCGGCCGATTCGGGAGCGGAGTTGAGCGTGGCGGCGGATGGGAAGGCATTGTGGGCCTTTTTGATGTACTTGAAGGACTGGGGTAGTAGGATAGCTGAGGGGTAGTCGTACGTGATAATTAAGACTTGAGCCGAAGCTGGATAATCACAATGATATTTGTGTATAGAAGTTGGATGATAGTTATCATTCCAGGACGAGGGGCATGCATCGACGAAAGCCGCACAATCCCTTTGGCAATCGCGCTTAGCCGCATCCATTCAAGCTTCTAAAAGAGTAATGTGGAAGACGTGGAAATGCTCCTTTGCCCGATACCAAGACCCTCGTGAACGCCATTCCCAATGAAAGGTAATTGTTTCTATCCGGGGTTTAAGCCCGGTCGTTATACAGTACAGCCATCCGAACAAGGCACAGCTCTTTCTATCCTCGGATCTCCACCGCACCACGGGGAATCCCTATCAAGATGCTACCTTTTCTTCGTCTCCATCCATTATTCGGGCACATGTGCCTGCAAATCGGAGCGCATCGGTGCGACGAGTGGGTGGAGCTGCGCGAGATATGTTATGGCCCACATGAGGTACATGCTAACGAGGGAGAGGATGAGGGAGTTTTTCCAGAGCCTGATGATGTTCAGCCGTTAGCTAGGTCTGAGCTTCGCGTTCACATCGTGACCCAAGCACAGTACGAGGGAGCGACCACGCCGGCATCGAGCAAGAGGCGGATGATTCGGGAGCGGAGGATCAAAACATACAGCTGAGTATCTTTTGGGGTGAAGCGCGGCACGAAGGTCCATACGGCGAAGCAGAGGCCGACGACGACGGCGAGGATGATGACGACCACGAGACTGCGGCTGTTAGCTACTCTGTTCACGTCTGTCTGGGTCGTAGCGGCAGTCGTAAAACGGAGGACTATTCTTACAGGCCCATTATTGTGACTGTAGGTGTAATCAGCAATCCGGAGAGCTGGGCTTCGCGATGGTTTGTCGGGTCTTGACGTTTAATGTCGATGTTCGGGGAGCTTGGGAAATGTAGAAGCCTAGCTCCGGATCGCGAAATGGCATTGCGCCAATGTGATGGCGTAGTATTCTTAGTTAGCAGAAGCGGGAAGCGGGTCCTTAGTCATCAAGGTTGTTTCTTTTCCCCAGCTGCGACCACCTGGCTCAATGCTTGAATCGATCATGTTAAAATACTCATGAACAGCTAGCAAACGGAACTCCCTAGGCTTTCGCATAATATAAGTTTCGGCGGATAGGAAGGATTTCTTGTTTACTTCATTTCCCTATTTGGGACTCTCACGCCAGAAATAGACGATAAATTTCTCAGATCGTTAGTTTACCGCTTCAATCAGCCATCGTTCTCAAATTTAAGTCCAGCTTCCTTTCGAACAGCACCATAAATTCCAGCAAGATCCCCGGAAGACCCGCAAACCTCCTTCACAATATCTATGTGAGCTTCAACAGTCTCCACATTCTTGAGCCTCGCGCCGGCTTCCCCCGCAATATTCTTTGCATGCCGGATGTCCTTCTTAGCTAGATCTACAGCGAACAACGGCTCCTGCCTGGTGTGATAATCCCCACTGAGCATCCTGTTGGAGTAACCCACGTAAGGGCCTGGAAAGATAGCCTCCACAAACTGGAGCAGGGGCTGCGTGCCGAGACCAGATTTCTCGGCCACGACATAACCTTCTGCTAACTGCTCTACCATGTTGAAGATGAAGGCGTTCCCTATGACCTTCAGGGTTGACGCCTTGGAGTAGGGCTCGTCGGCGAGGACGATCTCGGCCCGGCCCATTACGCCCTTGAAGTAGGGTCGCGCCTTATCGATAGATTCCCTAGGGCCGGCAAGCACGCAGACCAGCTGACCGGCGTCAGCCATGGCTGGGGCGCCGAAGACGGGGGCTGCAACAAAGGAGGCACCGCGACATGAAACTGATTTTGCTACCGCCTCGGTCGTTTCCGGGTGGATGGTGGAGCAGTCGACCAGCGTCTTTCCCGTGACGTCTACCTTCAAAGCTGCTTCTACCGTCGCTTGGACGGCTGCGTCGTCAGATATGCACATGAAGATGACATCCGCCCTTGAGACGCCGGCTTCAATAGAGTCGACTATCTCAGTTGCTCCAGGCCAGAGTTTCTGCTGCAGGTCTTCACATCGTTTCTTGGAGCGATTGAAGAGGAGAAGTGGCTGATCCAGGTTTCCCTTCTCTACAAGGTTCTTGCACATGCCCTGCGAGTCTATGTCAGAACCGGCAGCCTTGTTGAAAGGTTTTCTTGCCGAAAGCTTACTCTGCCCATGTTCCCGAGTCCTATCCACAACAGCCGAGGTGTCATTTTGATGAGTCGTGACGGTCACCTTTCAAAAATGATGTAAGGTTGTAGGTGTGTAAGAAGGTGGGTGTTAACATGATAATCGCTCAAGTAAGGGTAGAGATGGATCACCCAACTTATACTTATATGCCCTTCGCGCTGCGAAACGGGTTGTTTTCGTCATTGTGTATTATTAATATTGGCGAGCAACTCCACCGCGGCGATAAGAGTGGGCTGGACCAGGCCAGCCGATGGAACGCAATGCATTAGACATGCCTAAAGGTCCGGCGGGAGGCACAAACAGCCATGTATATGCTATTTTGCAGAGGAAGCTCAATTGACCGCAATAATTGGTCGAAGCTCTTGTATTCTTGGCACACGAGAAAATCACTTCGGCAAACACTGGATAGCTTCTTGCAGTGCGATTTCGGCGGTTAAACAACGTCATTATGTACTATGGCGGTCAGCAGCTTGTCGAAAATTTCGGGGGATCAGGCGGCGGGGTAGCTCATGAAGGCAGCTCTTCGCGGGGATAAAGAATCGCAGCCCCCACTGCCCGACCTCTCGAAATTTCAGATATTCCACGCAGTTCGTTCATGTACTGGACAACTTCCCATGCTCGGCGTTTTGATTAAATCTTGGTCATGATCGAAGCTTAGACGAGGTTTGCTGACCGCCTTGAAAGTCTGTGCCATCTCGAAAGGCAGTAAGTGACTAGCTCGTCCCTTATGCACTGCACAATCTAATGTTCAACGGGATATATCTCTAAGCCCTTTATTCTTTCCTTCTCCCACTTAGCTTTACCGATGTCTTCTTAAACAGCCCACATTCCTAGGGCGGAATCATGGCCCAAAAAATAATCTCAAAAAAAGCCAACGTGGTTATGCGCAGAGTAAGTAGTGCCTTTTTAAGTTGAAGTGGGGTTGGAAAGAGTCATATCCATGCCAGCGCGGAGCCGTTCTGACACACATCATCAAGGCAAGGCTTGAGGCAGGTTCCTCTATCTACCACGCAGGTATGTTAAGGTACGGAGCTGCGTCCTGCGCATTCTCGCGGTTCCTCGGGCAGGAACAGAGGTGCCTGTTCGGTTCTCAGCAGGTGCGGTTGGTTTCACATTCATCTACAAAGAAACCTGCATTAGGTAGAGTACGTTTCCACTCATCAGTTCATACAGGCAGTTAGTGCTAACATAAATTAGGAACTTCTCGTTTCGGTCCTGGAATCTGCAAACAAGCGGGACGCGAAGATATATCTCAACAAGTATGCGCAGTCGAGTAAGAGGGAGCGGCCACCGCTTGGCCCAGGCCTTCATCTACCCGGCACCATTAGAGATCGCCCCCTGTTTATACAAGGTCCGCGGAAAGATGTGGACCGCCCCCCTCGGCGATCCTCTCCGGTATCCATTGTCAAGATATCCCTGCCTCAAACCGTTGATGATGCCACAATGAAGGGCGTGGCGAAAACGCTGTCACAGCTTCGCACATTAGGCCTCGTGAGCGTCATCGTAGTCGACTGCGGACCCGAGTCCAACCCGTCTCGCAGCCACGAGCAAGCCTGCCGCCTCCTTTACTTTCTCCATGAATTCGACAACATCAGTGCCGTGGTGTTGGAGAACGTAATGGCTAAGCAGGAATCCGACATGCCAGGGCTCGTATTTCCTTCCACCGGACGAGGAATATACGTTTCGGAAACAGATTCGCTTTTTCAGACGCTCAAGGAGGACAAGATTCCCATTATTACGGAGTACTCCGCTACGCTCTCGTCGGGCTGGAAGGCAGAGAAAATCCCAGCCGAGGGTATTGTGGTTGGACTAGTCCGCTTCTTCTCGGGAATGCAATCTAGTAGCCCTCAAGATGAAGAGGCCGAATGGGAGGATGGCGGGACGAGACCGCTGGCTGCGGTTGAGACGGTTGTTGTTCTTGATCCTGCGGGGGGGATTCCTGTGGCGAGCAATATCTCCGTGCCACATCGGTTCGTCAACCTTGAGGCTGAATATGAGCCAATCGTCGAGAATCTATCACGAGAACTTGCAGACCTTCAGCGGAAATCCGAAAACCAGCCCGAGAAAGCAACACGAACGATTCTCGACCAAGCTAAAGCGGTAACGGCAACCCATTTACGAAATCTGGAAATGGTCCGCGACGCCCTCTCTCTGCTCCCATCTGCCGCTTCTGCTCTCATTACAACACCATCAGTGGCCGCCAATACAGCCCGGGCATCCGACAAAGCTTCTCTAAATGTCTCTTCATCCGCCCGGATCCGAAATCTCGTGCACATGCCCGTCGGCACCCGGCCAACCCAAAACCCCTTAATACATAATCTCCTCACCGGAAAACCCGTCTACTCTTCTTCTTTACCTCTCGAAAAAGTCAGCCGTCGCGATTCTTTGGGCCGCCAATCCGCCAAGACCGAAATAGCCACCCTTGTCAAGCGCGGCATGCCTGTCACCATTTTCCCCTCTCCAGATCTTGGTCCATGGCACCCCCCGAAACCAGGTGAACCTCGTTTACGCCTAACAGATACGTGCCTCGACCTCGCCCGTCTAATTTATCTAATCGAGGACTCCTTCAACCGCAAGCTCGATGTACGGGATTACCTGAATCGTATTCACGACAATCTTGCCGGGGTCATTATTGCGGGGAATTATGAAGGGGGTGCCATCTTGACGTGGGAAAGGCCATTTGCGTTGTCTGAAGAGGAAGCCTATAGAAACGGGCGCCTGGTCCCCTATCTTGACAAGTTTGCTGTCCTCAAGAGCCGCCAGGGGAGCGGTGGCGTGGCGGACATTGTCTTCAACGCCATGGTCCAGGACTGTTTCCCCGCGGGGGTGTGCTGGCGGAGCAGGCGGAACAATCCAGTGAACAAGTGGTATTTTGAACGATCTGTTGGGGGCACTGTGAAACTACAGGACACGCAGTGGACCATGTTTTGGACGACCGCCGGACTTGAAGTTGAGGACCAGGCCCTGAAGGACTACGAGAGTGTTTGCAGGGAGATTCAGCCCTCATGGGCCGACAAGAAGCATATTGCTGATTAGACTGCAGAGAGTCGAGGGGTGCGAAGATTGTAGACGAAGGCGTGATAGGCGACAGAATGGCGTCAGGGGCTGTTTCTAGACATCATTAGAATATCGCATTTGGGGGGAAGGCAAAATATAGAAGCCACCGCCTCGTAGGATATCATTCCGAGGCCATGGCCTCGATTTAAATCTATAGTATGTTGGGCCGTGACCATTAAAAAAAACCGTACCCCTAAACCGTGTGCCGAAACCATAAAATCACGATTCCTTGAGAATCCGAGAAAAAGGCGCGGACGAAGATACACAAGCAAGAAGGTGGTTGGGCAATAGGGTGGCTCCCCGCCCTTACAAGATCCAGTTTCCGTCCTCAACCAGCTAAGGGTGATAAATCGCCTGTCCTGTTCTGCCATGTCTTCGTTGACGGCACGGATGTCCAGCTTCAATCGTTTACTCCCCATGAAAACGCACTGTGAAATCTCGGGCAGCTTTCCATGATTAGGATGTGCTATCGCGGCTCTTTCGGTAGCTAGCCTATTAACACGGGAGACGGCGTGAAATCAGTATTGATCCATCCCTCAATCTTGGGGTTTAGACTGAGAAGGTAGCGGCACGACCCACCTCCTGCTCGACCTGCAGACCATCCACAACTGGAGCAAGCTCGCTCAGAATCTCATAGGCGCGCTTGTGGTACTCAATCTGGGCGGCAATGAGATCGGCAAGGTTCCTGAGGGGCTCGGGCGTATCGAGAACCTGGGTAACTATTAGCGACGAGATCCGGACCTCAACTGTCAACGAGGAAGATATGGGAGGGACCAACATTCTTCATAACACCAACAGCTTCCTCCGTCTGCGTGACAAACTCATCCTCGGCCTTTTCAATCTCCTCCTGAGCCTCCACGCCCAGCTCCTGGGGCTGGTCCATCTGCTCCGTTCGGGGCGACCCCGGGGCGTGCAACTTCCATGTCGTGCCCCTAACGCGAGCCTTTGTCGAGTCAAGCGTCAACCGAGCATTCTCAACGTTCTTACGAGCCCGCGTGGCGAACATGATGTTGGTGTTGAGCGTCGTGTTCCACCCCGCCAGGAAGTGGCTCTGGATCTGGGCGTCTTGGGCGAGGCGGGCTTCGCCAACCCGCTCCATACTTAGGGCGTACTTCTCGAGGGCAGTGGCCAAGGGGTCCTCGCCGGCGCCCGTGTGCTGCTGATGCAGGACTTGGCTGCTGGTCAGAGAGGCGCGGGCGATGGCGTGGTTGAATGTCTTGGGCTGGGGTTTGGCGCTGGGAGGGGCAACGAGGGCGGCCTGGGCTTCGGCGGGCGTGGTTGCGGTGGACAAAAGCTGGACCTTTTCGGAGACAGTGCGGCCGAGGTCGGAGAACGTTTCCTTGATGTTAGGAGGGTAGTCGTAGGGTTCGTTGGAATATTGCGACCTGGAGGACAGGTTAGTTTCCCATCCCATCGCTGCGTAGTCTGTGGCAAGGGCGACGCATACGTCACGGCTAGCATCTTCTGGTGGACCTGCTTGAGGGCATCGACGCGCTTCTCGAGGTCGATATATTCAGGCGGAAGCTGGGTCTGGAGGGAGTCATGGCATTAGAATCCCAGGCCAGAGGCTTTCATCTAGACACCAGATAATATAACCCAAGACCATACCTTGTCCTCCGCCTGGCCCAGCTGTTCCTTGGTATACTGGAAAGTCCTGGAGGCGAACGGGGTAATCTGAGCGCCGAGGGAACTGCATGCGACCAACGTTAGTTCGACAACGATATGCCGCTTGAACATTCCACGTGCGGCCCAACATACGCGAAGTTCTTCCCTATGCCCTTGAAGGCGTCCATCTTCGGGGATGACTTTCTGAAGGTTGATGAAAATGTCTGGTAAAAAAGCCGTCGCCAGATATACGCGTCGATTTGCTGCGTTGCGAGAATGGGGTAGCGTGGAAAGGAAAAATAGTGGCACTCAGTGACAGTGGAAATCGATGAATGACTTCGGCGACGTATGCCTACGTAAGGGGCCCCATCAACTGATCACCCTGTTCCCCCAATTTCGAGATGCACTAAAACGCGGCTGCTTCTGCGCCGCAGCAACGGCGAGCAGGCCGCAGCCGCACGGACCAATCCAGCCAGCTGGGGAGGGGTGCAATGATCAAGAATAATCCCAAATTGCACGTGCTGCAAAACGTGACCGGGATCAAATGCTTGCCTGAAAGCCAAGGCTTCCCGGCTAATCCCTCAGTTCCAAAGCCGATTCTTGAAGATAAATGCTTCAAGGATTCAACCTGCATCCCAAAAACCGCAAGCCATTGCACTCCCAAGAATGAGGCGATCCGTCCCCCGCCTAGCTCGGTACCTCGAAGCCGGCTCGCCCACCGGCCTAACAGGTCTACGAACCCACCCGACCCCTCGATACGTGTTGCTAAACACGTACCGCGCCACCCTCGAGAAGCTTCAGCGGCTCCCCGAGTCGTCCCTCTACCGCCAATCCGTCGAGGCTGTGACGAAGAACCGGCTCGCCCTCGCCGAGAAGATTGTGCCCCCCGGGTTCGATACTTGGCAGGCGAAGGTAAACGAAATCAAAGCCGAAAAGCCGGACGCCAAAATTGTGTTTCCTGAGCCGGAGCCAGATGTCAGGACGCAGGAATGGGATGGAGGGGCCAATGAGGCGTCGTCTCTCGAGGAAAGGGTTGAGCAGGCACTACATGAGACTACGGAGAAGCTGAACATGGCTACGGCGGCATTGAGGCCTGTGGACAAGGCCGCGTTTGACAAGTGGGTGGCCGAGGAGAAGACGAGGGCTGTGGACGAAGGGGACGAAACGGTAAGGACGGAGGGGGAGATGCTTTACAAATATCATGCAAAGGATAAACCGGAAGATGCGCCTGAGAAAGCCACAGTTCAGGTTGAGCATCCGCCGGATCTCACGACGGAGCAGTAAGTACTTCGCTCTACTGAGGGACCCCGTGGCTCGGCCATGCCACTGGAATCGGCGTTCTAACACACATGGCAGAATTGCGGAGCTGGAGAATAGTATCGGGGCTGGCCTCATCGAGGAGGTTATACAAGTCGCTGAAGGAGAACTGAAGCTGGTCGGGATTATGACCAAGGCTCAAGTGTGAGTATCAGATCTCCCAGGCAGAATTGCTGAGAATATTTCCGCGCCTAACCATTCATGTCTAGATGGGAACCGCTCGAGGAGAAGCCCGAAGAGGGCCAGTGGGCGTACTTTGAGAGGAAATAATATCTGATTTAGCTATGGCGGCGCTGATGTACATTACTTCCAACCATCATGGGCATCATGGGCATCATGGATCGGTGTTCCAGCTAGATATTTCAGTGGCATGAGAGAGGCTCGACCTTTATTGTTTAGTGCAACAGTATCCGTGGTGACTCTTTGGCACACTCTTTTGCTGTTACAATTCTCATTGCTAACGCAGAGTCAGGCTCTCGAATTGAAATAGCCAACTCTTTCCACTTAAACTTTATCGCGTCCAGGTATTTTCGGGGTTCAGGTTGTCTAGCTGCTGCTAATGACCACCCGAAATCTAGAAAGGCGCCATGTTTATTTTCGGCGTGTCAGTACCAAGAATCCTCTGTATCTAGAGCGAAATGGCAACTCCATGAGCAACTGGCAGTTCGGACGTTGAAAACGAACCTGACCAGTTGATCAGGCCTTTCTTATTTGAACGTCCCCGTTCTCCATCCCGAAATATGCAGCAACGGGCTTTTGAGCCAACTTTCGCCTACCGTCCTTCGCACTGCCCTCAGCCTCGACGCCATTCATGCCGTAGAAGAGGCCCGTTTCCACCACACCGGGCAGACTCTTCAAAGTCGACGCCAAGGCATCGACTTCCCATACCCCATCCGCGCCTTTGCCGTCAACCCCAAGTTGACCCAGGTCTTTGGGCAGCAGGAGTGGCTGGAACGGGGCATCGATGAGCCAGTTTCCATTGTCGGTTACACATTCGCCTGCCTTTGCGGGCAAGCCAAGTCGAACGCGAGGATTGATGGAGCCAATATCCTTGAGGTCTGCAATGACATCCCTCGCAAAGAACGGATCAACTTCTATCGGAACCCCTGCCTTCCACTTTTCGCAAAGACGATCGGAAAGCTTTCGGTAATCTGAACCCGATTAGTAGGAGGAATATTGATTAGTAGATAATACCGGATTGGCTACTCACCTGCCACAACCACAAACTTTCTCGCCCGAATCGCAACACCCTTCTCCTGCAAAAGACACGCACCCCCGCCTTTGATGCAATTCAGGTTTGCATCTACTTCATCCGCTCCGTCAAAGGCCACGTCCAACATCACGGGCCTTCCATCCTCCCCTAATGGCCGATCAGGAAGGTTGCACAAGGTCAACCCGGCGGTCACAATCAAGGCCTTGGACTGGCTTCCGGTGGGGAAGAAGAGCATCTTGGAGTAGAAATCTGGACCCTTTGCGGCAATTGCATCGACGACATATACGACTGTGCTGCCAGAGCCGATGCCGATATACCGATAGGACGAGTCGAGGTGGTCGTCTACTGCTTGGTACGCGGCTAATTTCTTAGCATCTTCAACGGTTGACGCCATGGCTGTGTAGTTGTGTGCGAATAGTGACTTTATTTCTCCTGGAGCGCGCGATGTGCTGCAAAGGGGAAAAGAGAGAGGCTTTGATGTACGGAAGCGGGGCCGAGGTCGGAAGCTCAGTCCACTATTTGGGAGGTTTTTTCGTGTAATTGTGTTAAAAACAGAAAAATAATATTTTCTAACGGGGTGTCTATTTCCGAGTTGAAAACGAGTCGTCGTGTTTGATCTTGCCAAATCCGCACTTAATGCCTCATATGTGTAAGAGCATAGACTCTTGGTGAGGACTGCTGTTGACCTTCGAAGTGGAGATGCAAGTAGCTGACTCATGAAGAATGCTCTCGGCAACCTTTCGGCGGTGCTGAGGAACAAAGAGAACAATAAACCTTCGAAATCCCTGCCTAGATGTGGAATTTGCAAAGTAGGATGGGATGACGGTGGCACTCAAAGAGTGCGGCGACCTTCACAGGCTAGGCTTAAATCCGGGGGGGACCTGCTGCTTCGGATCTGTCACAAGCCTGTAGTGGTAGTTTCACACCTCTGCTCAACCTTGATGGCCATTTGGGCCGTTTACACGGGCAACCAACTGTATGCCCATTGGCAGAAATTGCCCGTCAAATTTCAACACCCGGCATAATATCCCAGGCGGTGTATGGGATTGCACCTCTATCTCCATTCACCGCCCCGGGCCCCGTATAAAATAATCGGCCTACTCCTTGAGCTTCTGTCCGCTTTCTTTATTTTCTAGCTCTCTTTGCCTGTTCGTTCTCTACCCCGAATATTTGAGAATCCTTAAATATTAACAGCTTGTGTCAACAGTTTGGCTTAGATGAATTGTAGTATCTGTTCTTCTCAGTTTAATCTCTGAAAGGTCTTCAAGGAGACCATTCCTGATTATTCTTATTTTTGCACCTTGGACGATGCCATCTGTGCTTGCACATGACATCGCCCACCGTGTCCCTGGTATTACACTGCTTCTAGGTGAGACGAAAGTTGCATTTTCATTGCATTCACGGGCTGGCCCTGTGTTGTGAAGAAGATGACGGCTATGATTGTATTCAAGCGCCTGAAATCTATATCTACTTCTCATTGTTGAGCTCTTCAGTCAGCTTTGGAACTTCCTGAAACAAATCTCCCACCAAGCCTACATCGGCCACCTGGAATATTGGTGCGTCCCCATCCTTGTTGATGGCAGCAATTACCTTACTGTCCTTCATGCCCGCTAGATGCTGGATGGCCCCGGAAATGCCCACAGCAAGATAGAGCTGCGGTGCCACAACCTTGCCCGTCTGGCCAACCTGCAGACTGTTGTCCGCATATCCGCTATCCACAGCCGCCCGCGAGGCCCCAATAGCTGCCCCAAGCGACTTCGCCAGCGGCACCATAATCTTTTCAAACTCCTCCTTCGACTTCAATCCTCGTCCGCCGGACACCACTTTGCCTGCAGTTGCCAGATCCGGCCTATCCGACTTCGCTAGGTCTTCCGACACCCACTCGGTGGCAGACTCGGCTTTGGGGTCAACCCCATCTTCTATAGTGGCGGTGCCCGAGGCGGGGGCGTCTGCCGCAAACGAGGTGCCTCGTATGGTGATGATCTTGATGGGATCGGAAGATTGGACCGTCGCTAAGGCGTTGCCGGCGTAGATGGGGCGGACAAAAGTGTTTTCGTTTTCGATGGAGGTTATGTCGGACACTTGCTGCGAGTCTAGGAGGGCGGCGACGCGAGGCATGAGGTTTTTGCCGAAGGCTGTGTGACCAGCGATTACATGGGTATATCCGCCCTTCTTGATGTTCTCAACAAGGAGCGGGGCGAAGTTCTCAGGAAGACCCTGTCGAACGAGGTTACATTAGTTTTCGAGTCGACACGCGCCGCACGTAGACGGTGACAGAACCCAGTACCTTGTCGTACGCTGTATTCTCGACAGCTATTATCTTCTCCACCCCTTCAACCTTGGCTGCCTCCTCAACCACTTTGCCAATGTTGCCCCCAGCGACGAACCCGTGAACTGAGCCGCCTAGCTTCTTCGCTGCCGCAATCGCCCCCAGCGATCCATGATTCAATTGCCCTTCCCTTTGCTCGAGAATCGCCAAAGTAGAGAGTAGTTTGCATCTTGCATTGTTTGAGATGGACGATGCCGACTGGAACCGAGCTGTCACATCGCGAATGGTCGTTCGGCCGACGAACCGAAACATTGTGCTGTGTGATCGAAAGACTTTCCTGGGACGTCGAAGCCCAGTTGACACTGAAGCACAAGTGACAAGAGAAAAATGTGCTGCGTTATATCAATCCAGGCAATTGAGCATCCTGAACGAAGAGGTCACAAGATGGTAGCAGCGCACAACCGCGGCTTGTGCGGTCGATCCTCAGAGCAGGACTCCATGACTAAGCAAGCCATGTACGTCACTGGCGGAAGTGGGCAAGCTCGGTTTACAGCGGCATTTTTAATTCTAATTACTGCTCAGGCAGTAAGCCGCAATGGCGTGGATGGGTCTTGCACGTCCAAATTCAGGACCATAAGTCTTAATATGAGCTGCGTCTCTTCTCACAAATCGCAATGAAGGCAAACCAGTCCCTTATAAACAGTGGTTGGTATAGCGTACATTGCCACCATGATTTGACATGACAAAGGAAACGGCCACCCTATTCAAACCGATCCGGCAGCACGGCCGGCGCAACAAGAGTCCATATGTACATACCGTAGCAGACCCAAGAGCTGATGATCTTGACCCAGCTTGCCCAATAGGTTCGTCCAACCGTTGCGAAATCGCCGTCCTTAGTCACTTCCTCAAAGTTCATTGTGAGCAAGGTCCCGACCCAGCACGTTGCGAGGAAGAAAATGACGTGGAAAACAGAGTAGCTGTACTGGGTCTTGGATCGCTCATCGTCGGATGCTGAATCTTTGGTATCGTCTTCATCATCTGACAGGAGAGCGTCGGCTGGTAGACTGCCTTCCTCAACCGCACGACGGAGAGCCTCGGCTCGCATCTCGCGGCGTCCCGGCTGCTGAGTGACCAAATCGTGCTCATCCTCGTCAGCCAGTTGGATGGCACCCCCCGAGCCGCCGAGGCCGAGGCTTTGAGTTGCTGCCCTCGTGGTCGTGTAAGCAACCGTCAGCATGGTGACGATGGCGCCGATGACAACTGACGTGGTGCGAGTCCCCTGGGCGCGGATGAGAGGATTGCAGTGCTTATCATCCGGCTCCATCGATACTGCAGACATGGTCAAGTAGGTGCAGTAAACAGCCACCATGGCAGCTTGGGCGAGCCCAGCCTTGGGATTATTTTCCTGGACGACCGGGTGGACCGATGTGGCTGAAGCGATAATCCAGAGAATGAAGTTGATGGTGATGGCAGCTTGGTTCATGGTGCATCCGCTCGATGCAAAGAAGCAGTACTGGACAATAGTCATGGCCAGCGATGCAAGGTACATGCTGAGTGTCGAACCAATAAGGACGAAGCGCCACACTCTTGACTCGGTGTTCTCGATTTGTTCCAGACAGAATTCAGCCCATGTGTGGGCGAGATCGACCAGAAGTATCAGGCCAAGTATGAGGAAGAGCATGGCGCCAATGAGGGAAACGTAATTGCCCCAGAACATGAAGAATCCATCGGGTATGAGGAATGAGAGGACGATCAGAACCAGCCACGCAATCACCTTGGGACCCCAAAAGCCATTTTGCATGCTAGCTCGCGGATTCTTGGATGATGCAACGCCGACGAGAAGACCGGCGAAGAAGAGGTGGAATATCCCAAGTGCGAAGCTGACACGGTGCGCGGCCACCCAGCCGTGGCATTGCCCTGTTGGACAGTTTATCTTGACGTAGTCGAGTGTGAGATGTTGAAGCTTTTCGATAGCCCAGGGTGTAAGCATAATCCATGCTAGGATCGAGTTGACCAGCAGTAGCAGCGCATATCCAATTCGAGTTGCGACACTATTAAAAGCTGATTAGTCCAAGAGTCCCAGACACATGATGTCTCCCATGCCTATCCGCACCTGTTGCCACATTTCCCGCAAGCGCCGCATATCGCTGTACAAGTCGCCGCGCCGCAGCAGCTTGCCGCGCAAGATAACATCTGCGTTCCAAATCCGTCAGCGCAAACCGTATCTCAGAGATCTTGGGGGGGGGGGGGGGGGGGAGAAGAGAAG
>Ga0247774_1000037_pt1 | contig 56664 bp, 56 predicted proteins | sample UWRJL001104B6_FD_179933 | JGI IMG/M metagenome (GOLD analysis project Ga0247774, IMG submission 179933) | Plant litter microbial communities from Arlington Agricultural Research Station in Wisconsin, United States - UWRJ-L001-104B-6 | ecosystem: Environmental > Terrestrial > Plant litter >...
AAGACCAAGGAGAACATGATAGCAGCAAAGAAGGATGTTGAGCGTTTTGCTGCCGCCGTCCAAACAGTCAAAAAGGCCCAGGATACGGACCTGGAGAGTCTGAAGAAAGAAATGGGAAGGATGGCAGCTAAGCACGACGCCTTGGCAAAGAAGCATGAACAAGTAGTGAAGCAGCTAGCTTCCTTAGAGAAAGAGTTGAAGGAGGTGAAGGATAGTCGAGTGATCACGCCTCGTCCGTTGGGGCTCCCAGCCAAGCGAAAGCGCGGAGACATGACGGTAACGAGCACACCTACACCGCGAAAGCTCAGGAGTGGAGGAAGAACCTTCAGACCTGTTCAGGCCCCCGACAATGACGGAGAGGACGATAGGGATGACGCGGAGGATAACGGAGCCGACGATGACGGAGACTGGCTCGACAAGATTCGTTGAGATCCACGCACAGCTTAGGAGTGCGGAAGTGGGGAGAGCTACACTATAGAAGAGAAGGAGAAGGAGTGGTTAATAGATTGTTGCTTTTGGTATAGCCCTATATGTTGCGCGCATTCTTTGTTTTCCTTTTGATATCCTTGAAATGTCTTTCCTTGAAGTGAAATGTTTTCCACTTTCCATATGCCTTTCAACAAGGTCGGAAGAGGTCTCCATTCGGCCAGCCAACCTCTCATTCCACTCTCAACGCCATGTAAAAGACTTATCGGAAGTCTTCTAAAATCTTTCCCTTCATCTATGACTCGTAGATTAATTTGGTTCAAAGCATAAAAGTAGCCTGTAAGTCACTCTTACATTATAAAGAAATTCTCACTCGAATGGCAGATATTGGATAGATTCGGCGAGTATCCTTGGATCGTAAAGATGCACTGCGCGGCTTCCGGAAGATGAGAGTCTTGGTCACGTCAATACGATCCTAGATGCCTCTGGTGGCCCACACGACTTCTCGTTACTGGGGCTGGCCCTCTAACATTTTCTTGACCCTCAAAGCGATAGAGTAGATCTCCCTTTCCAAAATATTGTAGCTCCTAGTCCTGGCCACCAGGTCGGTAGCTGAGGCTCGGAAAAAAATCTAGGGGATCTAGGAAACCCGTAGGTGGCGACAGACGGGGCAGGTAACCATGATACGTGGATCACGATGTACAATGCGATGATAGACGTGTGGATTTTGAAAACATCTTTACCTCCCTAGATGGAACCTCTAGTCTAACACCCTATGATGGTATTTACAAATAGATCTTTGATAAGTAGTAGATAGTGGAAGGGGATCTCAGTAATTGCTGGGATTAGCTAACTAGCTATTGGTCAAGACGGAAGTATCAGTACAAGGGCACCTGAACTGTTACAATGATTCCAAGCTCATAATGTACCTCAGCAATAGGCTGGACCTTAGAAAGTGGCTGGAAAGGGCATCACCATAACTATCGGTGATATATCAAGTAACGATGCAGATATGTAGATTTGAGGCTGATGATCTCTCCAAGTTCAGTCTCTCATGTGGCTGCACTAGATGGATGCGTCTAGGGCACAGGCCTAGAGCTCCAATGGGTCTCCTACCAGATGTTGACGCCTAGTTCCCTCCCCGGCGTAACATTTTATGTCTTTTTCATTGCGATTATGGCGCACAGTGGTTCCCATGAAGCCAAATCGTGTCCTCACTGTGGGCTCTCCTATCATCACAGCGACCTTGGTACAATCTCGACTGATCATAACGACCCTAGTTCTGGCCGCACTAGGCTGCCGAAGAAAGCATTGTCCCTAGGGTTAACCTCGATTAGAGATTTCGCTTATGAGCAGCTGTAACAAGTGTTATGAACGGTGATTGGTTAGATCCGAGTGTTAAGAGGGATTGGCTTAAGTCCAAAGGCAAAGCTGGGGGAATTATGAGATTCATTCTCACTTTTGTTTACTAGAAAACTTCTTTCAAGCGCGGCGAATTAGATCAAGACATAAGCTGAAAGAGAAAAGGTCCGAACTACGATATACGCGTTTGGTACTCGAGAATAAATATATGCGGCGATATGTGATGGTACGTGATCGCCGAGGGCAAGCCATGATGTGGGCAGACCGGGCCCATACGGTTACAGTTACACTCGGCCTTTCCCGTATCACTTGATCTTCTAATATTGTGACTAGAGCTTCTAAACTATTCCAGGCTCGACTTGGAAAAAGAAGCCGTGGAGCCAAGAAAGCCCGGTTTCGGGAGTCTCTCCACTGAAATAGTGGGCGAGAACGTGGGAAAGGGCTTGAAAAGGTCGAAGGACGACGTCTGCTCAGTCCGGATTAGTGCCTAATTTTCAATGAGACGAGGACTATCGAAGGGATAGGTGACACTCTTAAGTAGTCGGTGTCGTAGTGAAGGTCGGCGTTAGAGTAAGTCTCGAATGGGTATGGTCGTTCTGCTGCTGCTGGGAGCAAAATGGCGTCCGTAGTCTCGGTGTTGTTAGTCTCCTTGCTTGAATTTCCGTGGCTTCTCTCGTCAGGTAAACCTCCTGGTGTTGCCATTGAAAAGGAAGGGTTCGGGCATGGTGATGCTTCAGAAGCGCCCGACGGCAGTGATGGTAAGACTAGTAGCCGATGCAGGACTAAATTCACACCGGCTGAACTGCGGCACAACCGACCACATTCTAGGACCTTCTGCCAGTCTTGCCTTTACTTCGCATCGTGGAGACCCAAACTTGTCCATTCCCCAACGATACATATATACCTGTCGACCGATTGCCCCGCAAGCACGAACAAGCCACAACCGGGCCCAGATTAAATACACACGAGACAGGCCATGGTACGCGTCACTTCTGAGCTCACCTTCTCCCCGCCCGACAGCTTTATGCAGGCCTTGGCCGAGGCACTTGCCCAAACACTAGCCCGAAATTCCCCCTCCAAGTCCAGCTCCCACCATCCTTTTCCTGCCTCTGCTAGCAGTGGCGATAGCTCTGCACCATCTGCTGCTGCTGCCTTTAAAACATCCGCCCCCCCTCCCTTGCCACCCTACAAGCCTTGTCCTGTGGAACAGCCACGCCCTTCTTCATCTCTCCCGCTCCCCTCACTTTCCTCCCGTTATCCTACTTTCTTAAGTCCCCGCACCTCAACCGAGCTCCTCTTCCTCCACGAGCCGTCTCCGAACGCGACTCTCCCTCATCCACCTTTATCGACGCCCGCTAACATCATGGCCTCGTCCTCCTCACAGGCTACCACCCCGAAGCAGCGCCTCGCGCTCTCGATTATTGACTTCCTCAACACCTCCCTCACCGACGGGACCATCTCGGGCGAGGAAAAAGACGGCGTCGAAATCGCAACCAACTGCATCGCCGAGGCCTTCAAGGTCGACCCGACCGCATCCCCCCCTGCCAGCGCGCAGTCCCTCTTCCAAATTTACTCGGCATACGAGGCCCTGAAAAGCGCGACCCAAACGGCCGCGGCGACGAAGCCCGCCAAGGAACCGACGGACGATGAGAAGAAGCAAGCCGAGGCGCTGAAGGGCAAGGGGAACGCGGCCATGGCGGGGAAGGATTACCCGGGGGCCATCAAGTTGTATACCGAGGCCTTGGGTCTGCATCCCGGCAATGCCGTCTTCCTGAGCAACCGCGCCGCCGCGTATTCGGCCGCCAAGGACCACGAGAGCGCGAAGGCGGATGCCGAGGCGGCGGTGGCCATCGACCCGAAATATACCAAGGCCTGGTCGCGGCTCGGACTGGCCCGGTATGCCCTCGGGGACCCGCGGGGCTCCATGGAAGCATACCAGAAGGGCATCGAGCACGAAGGCAACGGCGGGTCGGAGGCAATGAAGAAGGGGTACGAAACTGCGAAGCGACGGGTCGAAGAGGTTGAAAACGAGGAAAGCACTCGATCCGTCGGCGATGCCCCCGGCGCGGGGATTACGGGTGCGGGGATGCCTGATTTGGGTTCCCTTGCAAGCATGCTCGGTGGTGGTGGTCGAGGAGCCGGTGGAGCCGAAGGTGGCGCACCTGGTGGTGGGGGGTTGGATTTTGGAAGCATCATGAGCAACCCTATGTTCCAGAACATGGCGCAGAGCTTGATGAGCAACCCCGACATGATGAACAACTTGATGTCCAACCCGAGGTTGAGGGAGATGGCGAATCAGTTCTCAAGCGGGGGTGGGATGCCGGATTTGGGCTCCATGATGAGTGATCCGAGTATTGCTGAGATGTAAGCTTGCTGCTCCATCTTTTTCCTTGCCCTTTTTTTTCTGTTCCCCTTCTCTCCCCCTTTCCATCCCCTTGCTCGCCATCTCTACCTCCAGTCATGGCGACCTGAAGAACTTCTGGGTGCTAACATTTCCTGCCCAGGGCTCGGACAATGATGGGCGGCGGCGGTCCCGGTGCTGGCAGTCCTCCCGGCGCTGGAGCGGCGGGAACTCCCCCTCCACCGCAGTAAGCCTTCGTCCAAGGAACAAAGGAGATTGGATGGTGTTCCATATAGGAGCTTTGCAGCGAAAGCATTGCTGGTCTAGAGAGTGCATACTCTCTATTTGTTTGTCAAGGGCGCTCGGCGCTTGAGATGGAGGACAAGTATTGACATCGTTAATGTGATGGAGATCACAAGGAAAGACCAAGGATAGAGAGGGTCATGTTCTCCCGCATTCCACTCTCACCAGGTAGGCAGAATAAATCATAATATAGACTAAAACCCTCCTATACGCCTTGTGCTTCTGTGTCCATGTCAACGGATGAACCTTTCACTTGTAGCATTGGAGGGCGAAGACGGGTTTGTTCTATGCTCGCGGCTGTAGTACGTCAACGTTGATACAACAACCCCCCAACTTCAAATAGTACTTGTGAGGTGAAACTATCAAAGCGATGAAAAATTCAATTCAAAGCAATCATTCCTCGCCGTCATTTTATCTATGCAAGTTCATAAAAAACGCCTTATCCATGCCTTTTCACTGCCCCCAGCTCTTCCTCAATATCCTTTTAATACCCATACCAGACCTCCGCGATACCTCATTCGATTCCGTCATATCGAAATCTCAGGTCATCAATAATCATCCGCCGTCACCTGCAAATGCTCCTCTTCGTGATAGAACCAGTCTTCAACCATGATCCCGGTAAAAATGCCGAATGGGAAACCTATCAACCACCGACGTATCCACCAGAACAATCATCAGGATACTTAGCTTCTCATATGGAATAACTCATCTGAAGATACAACCAAACTAGCAACCAGGACAGCCCCGCTGTTATGCCCAGCCCCCACTCAATTATTTCAAGGCCACGCGCAAAAGCCTGCTAGCCCTTATCAGGATTTGGCTGGGATTTGGGCTTCAGCCCCACTGCCTCGCCACTTGGCTGGCGATTTGGCCCTTGCTGAGATGGTCGGTATTGCTGACATTGCTGAAACTGCGAAATTTTCTCCGGTCTGGGCTGGTAGAAGGCGAACTGGTCGTCTGGGTGCCCGTCGGCTGGGATCCTGTCGATCCACCAACCGCAACGCTATTCTTAAACCGATTCCGCCTCCGTCTTGGTCTAGTCCTAGCCCTCTTAGGCCCCGCCGCCTGGCCGGCAGATGGGAACCTCTGAGCAATGCTGAGACGGTCCCAGAAGTCAATGGTCTCGCTGATAGACGGCTTGGAATCGGCCATCGACGAAATCGCGGCAGGAGTCTGATTCTCCTTGGTCGAGCTCATCGGCAGCTTTCCCTTCGTGTCCGTGCTCGGGTTGGAACTGGACGCTTGTGTCTCCGCCTGGCATGTCTTGATAGTGAGCCGCTCCCTCTTTTCGCGATCATTGGCTCTGATGCTCGCTGCACCAGTTTTCAGCAGTTGCGTTTCGTGTTGGGTGAGTGCCTTCGATGGGGTGGTGGGTTTCGGAAGAGCCAGCGGTGGGCACTTCGGAACGGGTCCTGAAACACGCCTCGCTCCCTAGGCATGAAAATGTCAGCCAAAGTATAGAAATCTTCAAGTTAAATGGTATACCTCAGTCTGCCAATTTCTGTCCCTAGATTCGATTAGATTTCCACTTGACGGCTCACTTCTGGATTGGCCACGCGAACCGTGCTTGGGTCGTCGGAAGGACGCAATTTTGAGGCTTGGAACAGTATCGTCCGCCTCGTCCTCACTTAGTACCGGCACCTCCAATTTGTGATGAATGACTGTTTTGCCTTGTCAGAAGTCTCCGGCGAGGCGAGTGAATTCCGAGATATACATACCAGTCACACCGTCAACTAATCCCGATGCGGTGGTGTCCTCCGTGTCCCATCTGAAGCCCGTCTTCCTTGGGGACTCTTCGCGCAAGTCGTGGTCCGCCAGTCTAGAGGCACGATACCGGCCAGGGCCAGGGCTGTCATGACCCGAAATTTCGCTGTCTGTGGATTGAAACAGTGCCGACCGAATGCCGCGACTCTTGGCCCTGGCTGCAAAGACTGTTGCTGGGCTAGTCGACCCAACAGCAACAACTGGCTTACTCCACAGCGTGCCGGACCCGAAATCATCAGTTTCGTGTTTCGGCGGGGCTGAGGTTGGATTCATGTGGCTAAAAGTGACAGCAGTCGCAGTGCCCGGCGGCATGGCGCCAAAGCTGCGAAGCACGGCAAAGGCAGACTGCGGCGTGAATTCGGGCGCGCTGGGGTTGAGTCTCTAGTTCGAACCCTCTGCCTTGCCATCAGCCCCGCCAGCCTCGTCCTTGGCATTGTCGTCGTCCTTTCCACCGAGCTTATCCGTTGACGCGCTTGCCGAACCAAGTTTGGCAAGCTCGAGTTCGGCAATGTCGGGTTCGAGGTCGTTGATTAGTGTTTCGGGCGTGGACGATTCGGTGTCCGACCTCTTGACCCTCGGAAGGACTTGCTTGGCCCACAGGTCAGCATACTTGCCTCCCGCCCGGATGAGCGTCTCGTGGTCGCCCGATTCGAGTATAGTGCCCTCGTCGAGAACAATGATACGGTCGGCATTCATGACGGTGGACAGGCGATGGGCCACAATAAATGTCGTCCTTCCAGCGCACAGCTTCCCCAGTGACTCTTGGATTCGATGCTCCGTATCCGTATCAACGGAACTCGTTGCCTCGTCGAGAAGAATGATTTCTGGATCCTTCAAGATAGCCCGGGCAATTGCCACTCGTTGGAGTTCGCCTCCGGACAATTTAACCCCTCGTTCCCCGACTCGCGTTTGATAGCCTAGAAAATCGTTAGCGGGAGTTCCAAGGTCCTGGAGATGGCTCGCTCACCGTCGCTGAACGACAAGATTTTATCATGGATGCATGCAGCTTTGCAGGCCTCAAATACTTCATCTTCCGATGCCATGCGATTTGCATAATGAATGTTGGCCATCACTGTATCGTTAAACAAGACGGGGGCCTGGGGAAGGGCGCCAAGCATCTGCCGCAGACTATGCCGTGTTAGCTTGGTCCAGATTCGTGATAATTAGCGGAATATATACCTCTTTAGGTCAACTTCTCGGATATCTTGGCCATCAATGCGAATGGCTCCTCCTGTCACGTCGTAGAGCCGACTCAGAAGTTTTAGAACCGTCGTCTTGCCGGCTCCCGTCGATCCGACGAATGCGACTGACTGTCCCCCCGTAATGGTGAAGGAGAGATCCTTGATAATGTCTTTCTTGGTATCGTAGGTAAAGCACACCTTGTCAAACTCAACCATCCCTTCCTTGTACTTGAGGGGCCTCGCTGAGGGTTTGTTCTCAACCGTCGGCTTCTTCTCTAGCAGCCCCAAGAGACGCTCGGCGTGGATGAGGTCATTGTTCAGTTGCTTTCCGAGGTGAGAAAAATACATCAGGGGCCCGGTAAGTTGGCCCCAGTAGGATAGGAGCATGACAAAGTCACCCGGAGTGGCCGCGTTGTTTCGAATTCTGCCGACAACGAGAAAAGCGCCAGCAATCAAACCGCCTAGAAGAATGATGGACTGAAGAGCATGGATCCTGAACCAGTTGAAGTAAAGAGTCTTGGTCTTGGCCGTGAATTCGAGAACCGAGTCCTTGTGGCGGTTGTTTTCGTAGCCAATTTGGTTGAACGAAGCAACCGTGTGCCATCCTTCGATGCCGGACTGGAGGCGGCTATGCATTTCGTAGTACGTCGCAATCTGTTCCCGCCGGGCGTCTTTCATGTTCCCAATAAGGGTCCTGGCAATGTGCAAGTAGCCGACTGCAGTCGCTACAGTGATCAAGCCCTGGTACGCACCAAATTTGGCAGAGAGGTAAATAACGGCGATGATGAGATCAAGCACCCTCGGGGCCGCCGAGAAGAAGACGCGTTCAACGAGATCGGCGATCGTCTCACCGGTCCGTATGGCCAAAATGGTGTCCGATGAGCTGTGGGAATCGTGGAAATCGGCCGACAGGTGGAGAATGTGCGAATACGCCTCTGTGGTGATGGCATTCCTTGAAAAGTATTGGAGAGGAAAGTACACTCTGTTGCGGAGGAACTCGACTCCTGATTCTGACGCCGTAAACCTAAGCAGGCCGTAGACAAGAACCTCGATCCATGGGTTTCCGGGGCGAATTCCGCCAAGTGTATCCATCAAAATGCCCATTTGACGAGGAAGGAGGACGTTAAGGGCGTTCTTAACGAGAAGACATAGGACAACTCCAACTGCACACAGTTGAAGCCTAAGGTTACCGACGGGCCAAATATAAGGCCAGAGGATCTGTACAAGGTGTGGTGAGTAACAGCCAATATTCTCAGCACTAGAGACAATGTCGCCGTGAACCCGGGTAGCATCTTACCATAAAGCGCTTGATGTAGGTAAACCAATTACCATCCTCCTTCAGTCGTTTCTCCATATTTTCTCTCGCTTCCCGCTGTCGACGCTCGTGGGGGTTCTCCTCGGCTGCCGACTTTGCCGTCTTAGACTTGTTTGATGCTTCTGTCGTCGTGCAACCGTACCCGCCATTCTGGTTTCCCGTCTCGGCAGCATCAGCACGGCCATTTGCATCTCCCAGCAGTGGTTGGCTCTCCTCGTCTTCTGATGCTGATGGCTGACCTGGGGAATCCCGCTGGAAGAGATAGAGGACAATGAGGCCAATGAAAATCGCGCCTCGAAGAGACATGGAAACGATCCCAACCAAGGAATATGGCGTCTTTAAGTCACCGTTCGGAAATGCAATGGCGAGAGCAAGGAGTGCCAAATCGAACACGAGTGAGATGACCCAACAGCCAAAGTACGGATACCAAACTGGGTATTCCTCTTGGCTAAGAGTCCCAATGTGCAAGGAGAAGATCATGGTGCATGCGAGAAGTTGCACGACGACGTCTTCTGGCCCGAGCCATTGCTTCCGCTGAATCGCCTCCGCGACCACGGCCGAAAGTTGGGCCACGAATGTGGCCACGACAAGGCCCATAAGCTTGATGACAAGCCCGCGACGAACATGTCGATGGCGCTTCTCCAGGGGGGCTTTCAATGTGTCCAGAGTGATAACGGCGACGCAAGACGACACCAGCTGATAGGTGAAAACAAGAGACGGGTAGACGAAGTGGAGGCACTCGAGGAGCGCCTGGCCGTGGACCGCCATTGTCGTCGGAATTCGAGGTTGTTGATAGCAGGCAAAATAGTGCCAGGTCGGGGCAGAAATATATCGAGGCGATACTTGGGACTGGATGGAAGCTCGATCGACTGGACCGCTGAAGGTTAGTCGATTCGACAACCTCCACGCAATTGTGTCCGGGAAGATTGCCTTGGCGCAGGCTGAAGACAGATCAAGGCGAGTCCAGAAAATTGACGTCCAAAAAGGAGAGTTCTAAAAAGGGTGGACGAAAGATTTTCGGGTTCGAGGTGGTAGAATGCAACGCGTCAGATCAACGCCGGTTGGGGGCGCCAGCCGAATATCTTGCGTGGCTCTCTTGGTTCGAGGGACTGGAGGATTCAAAATTGAAGCACCTGACCAGAAGCTAGAGAGTACCAGGTTGCTTTTGACAGGCTCAACCCAATCTGGTGAAGAGATGAGCGCTGATAAACCTAGCCTTGTCTAGAGATCCTTGACATCGGCAACCGCAATCATGACAGGGACGCCAGCCGAGTTTGACAATCGGATAGTACTTTCGAGAACTTCGAGCAAGACTTTGGAGCGCGGCTTCTCAAATGAAGAAGCGGCAACCGCAAAGCGGTCTTTGCTGACAATTGGAAAGCGAACTTTGGGACACCAGGCAACAGAGCTACATCCAACGATGAGGCCAAGAATTTTCGTCTCAGCGCTGCCTGCTGTGCTGATTATTCGCCACTTCCCAATCACTAGCTTTCACAAAAATTCACTCCTAAACTTTACTCGGCAGGCGGCCGCCGCAATGGTTTAATCCTTGTTCGGCAGCGTCGCTGGCCCGAGATGTTTCGTCGGTGCGTTCGTGTTTCTCGGTGATCCGGGTGATCGGGATTTCCTCCAGCCTGTTCAAGATCCACAGCGAATATCCCACAAACCCGACAGCTTGGGTAGCTGACGCCCTTGTTCCTTCGCGTCGTGTCTTTGTGGCTGTTGCCTTCAGTCAGACTACTAATCTCAATTGCCGCCCTCCCAGCAGTAGATCGGAAGGCCCGCTGGCGGTGCCACCCAACCACTCTCGAGCCTCAAATCTTGTATCTTTCGTCTGAACGAGCCCGAAGCCGAGACCGGTGTGCAGGTAGCGTCGATTATCGTGCGACGGGTATTAATCGATGATACGGGTGCTATAGCTAGCTCCGTGCGACCCTCCTGCGAGAAATCCGTGTCACAACGGCAATAACCTCAAATCGCTTAGTATTTCGTAGTCCATGCCTATGCCCGGTTCGCTAGCTCTTGCTCTTTTGTCGTTCCACTCCACTCTCGATTCTGCGTCTCGCTTCTGCTGGCCGCCACCACTCTAGGATGCTGCTATCGACCGTTCCGATGGATCTTATTCCAAGGCACGAAACCAGAGCACCGGCGTCGACCAGTGCGAAATCCCGAATGCGATCAAACGTGTCACGGCCAAAGAGTTGGCTGCAGATAGTTGGCCGGACTCTTCCTTGTGCTGCAGCTCTCCAGGCCCTACTCGTTCCCGTCGTCGCCGGCAGAATCGGTATATTGAACGGAATACGTAGCTTAATCGACAAGGCAGCGATCGAGGAGAGCATCGAGCAAATTTCCATCTCAGAATCAACAGGTGGCAGTGGGGAATGTCTGGTTAAATGGGCCGTCATCCGCTCCAAGCACCCTGGTGAGTTTGTTGGCTCTAGACCTCTGGCACTAACGAGCGGAAGCGGGCTCCAGTTGATTTGCACGGCAGACCAAACACTCGCTAGTTGGACGACAATGCTACGTTAGCAGCATGTTGATGAAGTACCGCCCAACCTAGGCTCAACAATAGCCTGGCATGCTTGCAGTAGCACGAGTTCTCCCGTTCAACCCAAACGCGGGTGTGCGTCCAGGAAGAGACATGGGGCCTTCCGAGACGCGATCGGTAATAAGGCCCTTGCTTGCTTGGGCGTCTCCTGTGTATGGAGGAGAGTGGAGCGCGACCGGCCCAGTGGCGCGGCACACAGGCCACCTGCCGAGAGGCGCCAGGGTCGTCCTACCGATTAACTTGATACATGCACCGCCTTGCAGGCCTAGCCAAACCGTTTTTCAGAGACCCGTGAGGAATCTACTTTCGAAATACAAATCGATTCGCAGGCTACTGGACCACGCCGAGGCCTATTAGATACAGTGATCAATGAGATCGATGCCCAATTCCAAAGGCACGTCGACGCCGGAAGAAGATCATGCTAGCTTGCAGGTGCAATCGAATCGGGTAGTCGCGTCCTAGTGCGCATCGTGGCTTTAACGCACGGCGAAAGCACGCCAACGAAGCAGGTGGTACAAGAAACCGGCAGCCATAGCGTCGTACAAAGTCACTAGCGAGACACAAGTTGCGGGTTGCCTTCAACAAGATGCAGACCATGTGGTCGATCTAGCGTCGGATGAGCATCGTCGGAACCTTACAGAGACTTCAATGTCCCCCAGCGACGTGGACGGAGCATTTCTTGACACACAGAATTTCGTTGGCCCTGATCCAGTGGTGACACACGAGGCATCGACACCCGATAGTTAATCATTGACTGGCCAAGCCAGAATCTTGTTAGGTTCACGACGTTGAGTTCCTGGCCCGATATGAGAAGCTGACGCGCAAGAAAAAGCAATGCAACGACATGTGGAGGCAACCCTCCGCTGGGGTACGTATCCTTGACGCCATCGTAGCTCGCTTCCCCGCTTCATCAAGAGCCGTAACCTGTTTGTGGTCCATGAAGTAGCGCCGCAGGCACACTCACAGGGCATTCGGCACGGCGACGTTGAAACGCGAGACACCACACGATGGAGGCGCTTCTAGAGTTATTCCAGACGTGTTCCAGATCCGATCTCTGCTGTTTGCCACAGCAAGTGGCAACCCTGTGAGCCTGATGGGTTGGCCCAGACACGCAGAATCCAGCCTGTTCCTGGCAGACAAAGCAGGTTGGGAACGAGCAGCCGGGGTAGAGCCTGTCTGACTAACGCCACTCCGACGTACCTGGTGACATCCATCAATGTGCATGAGGGGTGTATTATGCCGGGACATGACGAGCATCTTGTCCCGCCAGTGATGGACGGGATGTCTCGTTGACGAGAACGCCAGTGGCTTGCGCCTCAGATGTGCATCAATGGTCGGTTTAGGGTGTTGCCTACCGCAGGTGCCGAGACATGCCGTTGTTGGCTGTCAGGACATCGGCTTCAGTGTGGTTCACCACGGTCTTTGACTTCGAGGTCCGTTGTCGGAAGAACCCCACTGAAATATCCCGAAAAAGAGGGTTGGAACTGTTTTCAGTCTTCGAACTGGTGGTCGAGCTTCGCGGCATGTGGAAACCCAATTTCGCTGACAGGTGGAATCGCAATGGGCTTCTTACGCACGCCTTTTCCAGGGCAACCTCTAAACCTCTACAGGGCTAGTATGTGTGTATCCCTATCCAGATCTCACACCGCAGCCAAGGAGCACCCTGATCGCCATGTAGATACGTTTTTTTGAGTGCGCTAATTGAAACTATAATTGAAGTCTTCCCTACCCGCACTCCACCACAGTCACAGAACTTGAGCATGCATGTCGAAAATTTTTCGTCCAGACTTTTCAGGTACCTACTTGATACGACCCAATGGCGCGGATCCGCGTATAGCGGCATTTACATCCAAGCAGAATTCAATTGGCAAACCCAGCCAATTCTTCTCAAGATAAAAGATGGGTTGCTGCTTTGACCACGCCACGACCTTCTGCGGCGTAAACCCATGTCTCAACAGCCAATGTCCGAACACGGCACGCGCCTGCTGAGAGCCCGGAACTCGGATCAAGGCAGCTCACCAATTACGATGCTTCAGCATGCCGAAACAGGCATGCGCTCCCGATTGTATCTTTGACCAAATTTACTACTCCTTCCATTCGAGTCTCGCTAGGAAGAATTTCCACCTTATGAGGCCTTTCACGACAGAGAAAGGGGGGGGGATGCCATCGCGGTCCGACTGCGCCTCTTCGAACGAAGAATCAGGATGTCCGCAGGTAGCAAGATAATGCCTAACTGGCACAGGACTATCCATGATAGGAAATTGATGGATACGATTGCGTCCAAATTAGTCCTATAGCGGCCTAGAATGGACCAAATTTCCTGGCAGAGCCTCTGCCATGACTGGGTATGACGGCGTTCGCAGTCAAGATTCCAATGGTTCCATGCGCGACCAATGCAGAGGCGGCCCTGGAAACTTGTTGAATCCTGCGAGGCGGCGGTCAGTGAGCTTACGAGCCATCCCAGCCTCCCCGACAGTTGATACTACCGGCCGCAACACGATAGCGGACCTCAACACTGTGGTCGTCTTGGCGGTGAAGGGCTCGTCGGTGAGGTCAACGTCCGTCCAAGCGCTAAGATACCCTTTTTTTTTTTTTTTCAATTCCACGTTCACCGACGTTTACCTAAGTTCCTTTCGTCTCCACTTTCATGGCTCTCGCGCCGAGCCTCGCGCGAGGCTAAGCGGATTAGCAACATTTTCCCAGGGATACTATTTCCATAACCACTCTGCGTTCATTCATCGCGTTTCCTCTATTGTGAGACAAAGACCGAGTTTAACTCTCGACCAGAGACTTTGGGTTTAATTGCTGCGGCTTTCCTCCATCGGGACTCGCGGCGGTCATGGCGGGATGCACATTGCCAGTAAACTCGGACGCGGCAGATGGATATGTGCCTACGAAACTTGCAGCCATTTTGTCTGCATATGGAGTCGATCGCCTAGTTCACCCTCCGCCTAACGGCCGAACTGCACAATCGGAGAAAGTCTGACCATATTCGTAGGTCTGGCTCGACGCCGCTGCCACAGGCCCTTCAATGTACTTCGATTCCTGGGGAACGGGTACAAGTCCCGCTGCTGCACCGGCCCCGGCCGAGAATCAAGTCCGGAGCCTTGCCGTTCTCCACCCAATCCATCAGAATGCTCATCATGTCACCGGACGGCTGTGGAACCCCCACCCGTGCAGTGGCACCATGTACGGCCGATAACATTCGCCAATGGTCTCAGTGCCGCCCATCTTCGCCCTGACCTTGATCGAATAATTGAGCGCGCAGTTCACAGAAGATGAGCTGGTCGCATCGGCCGTGCCCAGCTCAGCAGCTTGCCACCTTGGTCGCAGAAGGTCATGAAAGCGCCGGGCGCGATGCCGTATCATACATTGCGGCCAACGGGAATCTCCAATACAAACTTTCCTTCACCATGGAAGGATTTCTCTGGCATTCGAATTGCTGAGTTGGCCGGCAAGGCGAAATGTCTTATCCTCAAGCCAGACGACCTAAATCGCACGGCTGCATGCCTGTCATAAATACTTAGTGACATCATGAGGGCCTCCAGTTGTGTGCTACCGTCAAGGCTACATCCACTCAAGACCATCATTCCACAGGTACATCAAACGATAAAGACCAAGCTACTCTCGTTCCCACCATCGTTCATTTCGTAATCCAATACTTCGCTCTACTCCTCGCTTCCTCAGAACTACTTGCTGCTTCTCAAGCACCATTGGTCCCGCCCCTCGATATTTGGGATGTTTGGTAAGGATTCCAAGAGAAGGTAGGCGACTTTGTCGCTTCTCTTGGACGCCTTCCCACCTTCAACGTCAAATGCATCTACAATCTCGTTGTGATCCCAATTGAGGATCATATGGTCCGAGTTAATTTCCGGAACAATCTCGCACGCGTAGCCCTCTTTCTATTTGTGCATGAGCATTCACAGTTCGACGGATTTCTTGCATAGTAGTACTATTTTCTCCTCGAGCCCCACCTGGTCCGAGTTCAAGATCCCCTTGGATAGGAGGGGACTGAAGATTCGCGACGCAGTGTCGTCGTTGATCTCGATCGCCTCAACGCATTCAATCAACGCGATGCACCAGTCAACAAGCTTCCCTGAGTCACCTAATCTCTAGTCGTTAGAGGGCACGCTCCTTGTTCCATGGTATAAACGTCGGAATGGGTCTTTAGAACAGATGACAGCGAAGATTGCCTTGAAACTTTTTTCGCATTTTGGCCTCTAGAGTTCTCAGATCCCTTTCAATGTGTTGATAATCGACATGAGAAGATCCGTTTTCATCCATCAGCAGGTTGGAATGAAGTTCGGTAGCACCGAAGAGGTCGCAGTCCAGAAAGCCTCGAAAGATAAAAACTGAATATCATGACTCTCATGCGAAGAACCCGATCCTTTGGGCTTGCGCATTGACTCCATGACGAGGCCATGAAGAAATCTTTCTGTTTTTTGGCAGATCGGGCCGCCTGTCACCCGATCTAACCATTTCGAGCCCCGTCTGGTCTCGACAGAGTAGCAATACGAGCTTGCAATGACTTAGATTTGCCGACGAATTTTCCAGGAATTGGTCAACCGCATCCTTGTCGTTGACCTTTTGGTGCCGGCTCTTTCAGTAATGATGTCTCAGAACTGGTCCAGGTACGCCTAGATCTTCTTCAGCTCCCCCAGGTGCTTCGCCGTCTTATCCTGCTCGTTCCTGATCTGTATGACCATACCAGTATTCGCGGCCGCAGCCTCGTGCAACTGGTTCTCAAGATCAATAACCCTTTGTTTAGATTTGTGTTTCTGGCTCTCAGATCTTCGAGTTTTATCTAGATGGACTTGTCGTATTTCGTCGGGATCTATCGTCCATAATAGTCTCGGTAAAAATGGGCTGAGGCTCACCATCTTCGAACACTGCTAAATATGCAGGAGCGGCATGTAGTCCCACAAGCAGAATAATTGACCAAGTAGCCTCGCTCCGCCACTACTTCTATATGCTTCATAGCCGATGAGTTTGCTTGCGTCGTGCGGGTCGAGATCGGCCGGCGAGGTCTATTCTAGTCTCAGGAATGCGACATGACACTATTCTTCTTGCTGTTCGTACGGCTTCAATCAATTCTGAAGCCGTCATGAAATGGACGACGCCCAGGCGGGTGGCAAATCTCAGATGCAGAGTTGCAATTGGTCTTCTCTGTCGGACCGCATGTGCCCTCCATCTGGAAACTGTCGGTCATGTCGGAAGCAGGTCCGAAAACTCGCAGGGTAGCAACTGCCAACGCAAAAATTGTTGCGGCCGAGGTTATGGCCAGAAGATGCTTGGAATGGACTGCCAAGTAACTCGGGCACAAACTGCCTTCTCCTCTTGACATAGCCTACCAATCGCACTACGAAATACATACCAGTACACGGCACACGGTGGACAGAATAACATCCAAAAATCCATGGGCAAAGCGCTGCTTCCGTTCGAGCGCGGCCACCAAAACCCGAGGTCATCGAACCAAATCGCTCGTTTGCCACGAATCATATGGAACCAATTTCACTGCTTGGAGCTAGAATCGGGGTGAACGGCAAGAACCGGCCACATTGCTCGAAATAGACAAGAGCATGCGGGGTGATGAAGTTGCTTTTCTGTGAGATCGATCTCTAGGCGATGTTCGCTCTCCTCATTCATGCACTGCTGCTCCATATTCTGCCAAAACATCACAGCTGTCGAGCCGCCATCAACGGTGCGGTTGTCCGCAAGAGAAATAACCTAACGGGATGTCGGGGCGAGGGATGTCATGATGACAATAGAAGGAAGACTCACCTGAACTTTAGCGGCCTATCATTAAACCCGTTTCTGATTCCGTCGCGCACACTTTATTTCAACCCGCTCGCGCCTGGTGTACCTGGGTCTTAGCCTCCAGTCGCCCTGGCCGGGTTGCGCCAGCGAAAAAGCCTCCAATGAAAGTAGCGCCGGTGTCCCGAACCCGGTCCTTGCGCTAATTTTTCCGTGCACTCGGCCGGGGTGCCGGGGTTGCATCGGGCCAAGCCGCCCACGGTTCCCCGCAATATGGGGTTCCCTAATATTTTGCTGTTGGCGTCGGCCAGCGGGTGTGAAAAGGGGTGCATTCCCTACTCCAACTGGAGGAGGTTCCACCCCGAACGACAAGGTCGCGAAAAGCCCGTCGCATTGGTGTGTATTACTGTCCGCACTCGGCAGGCGGCCACTTTTGAAAAATGTAAAGAGGCAAAAGGATTGTGGGCACATCTCGTAAAATATCCGAGTACCATGTGTTCCGTCGGGGTCGCACTAGATTCCCTCTACGGGCCGGCCGACCACGAGTCGGATCGAGAGAGTCGAAATCCGAAGAACGTATGCACTTGGACGGCTAAGAACTCCTAGTTTCCGAAAGCTGTGTGCGGTAGCATAGAAGAATGTATAAAAATCTCATTCTCACCTCCATCTGCTGATCTCCTTCCTGCCTCAGTCAGCTCACTCCCACTCCGTCCATTCTCTTCAAGTTGAAGGCAGCAACTCGTCCAACCCCAAACAAACCCTCAGCCCAGTCTACAGAAGTCGTACCCTCCCTCAAAAAAAACCTCGACAAAATGTTCAAGAAGCTCTCCGCTCTCGCTGCCATTCTCGGCGCCGCCAACGCCCAGCAGGTATGCTCTCAGACGGCCGAAAACCACCCGAGCATGTCGTGGCAGCGCTGCTCGTCAGGCGGCTCATGCTCGACAGTCCAGGGCAGCATCACCATTGATGCCAATTGGCGGTGGACACACACCGTTGGGGGATCCGATAACTGTTACGACGGCAACGAGTGGGTCGAGTCCGTCTGCACGGACGGCGCGTCGTGCGCCCAGAAATGCTGTGTTGATGGGGCCGACTATTCTGGTACCTACGGCATCACCACCTCAGGCAACAGTCTAAACCTCAAGTTCGTTACGCAGCATGCGTATGGCAAGAACATCGGATCTCGTGTGTACCTTATGCAGTCGGACACGCAGTACCAGATGTTCAACCTGCTCGGTAACGAGTTTACCTTCGATGTCGATGTGTCGAATATTGGCTGTGGTTTGAACGGCGCTCTCTATTTTGTCTCTGTGAGCTTTGGGCATCGTGGACCCGTTAAATATGTGCTAATGAATTGGGACACAGATGGACCAGGATGGCGGCTTGTCCAGGTACTCGACTAACAAGGCCGGCGCCAAGTACGGAACCGGCTACTGCGACTCACAGTGTCCCCGCGATGTCAAGTTCGTCAACGGCCTTGTGAGTTCTGAATCCACTCCTTGATCGCCTGTACGGGAACTAACATGCCATCCACAGGCTAACGTCGAGGGATGGAACCCATCTTCTAACGATGCCAACGCTGGTGTCGGAACTCTAGGTTCCTGCTGCGCCGAGATGGACATCTGGGAGGCCAACAAAATCTCCGCCGCCCTCACGCCCCACCCCTGCCTGAACAACGAACAGCACTCTTGTGAGGGGAACGACTGCGGCGGCACTTACTCTAGCGATCGCTATGCGGGCGATTGCGATCCCGATGGTACGGGACCCACCCTCCCACCGCATCCCCTACAATCTCACTTAACTACGGGGCTAACAAAACAGGCTGTGACTTCAACTCGTACCGTCAGGGCAACAAGACTTTCTACGGCCCCGGCATGACCGTCGACACCACCAAGAAGGTGACAGTCGTGACCCAGTTCCTCAAGGGCTCCAACGGCCAGCTCTCGGAGATCAAGCGCTTCTACGTCCAGAACGACGTCGTCATCCCCAACTCCGAATCCACCATCGCGGGCGTCTCCGGCAACTCCGTCACTCAAGGCTACTGCGACGCCCAGAAGAAGGCCTTCGGCGACCAGAACGTCTTCAACCAAAAGGGTGGCCTCGCCCAGATGGGCGACGCCCTCGCCGGCCCCATGGTCCTGGTCATGTCTCTCTGGGACGACCACTACGCCAACATGCTCTGGCTGGATTCGACCTACCCCGCCACCGCATCCGCTCCAGGCGCTGCGCGTGGGTCGTGCGCCACCTCGTCGGGGGCTCCGTCCGATGTGGAGGCAAATGTTCCGAACTCGAATGTCGTCTTCTCGAATATTAAGTTCGGGCCGATCGGGTCGACGTTCAACTCGGGTAGCGCGGGAGACGGGAGCGGGACCTTGTCGTCGACAACAACCACTGGGTCGAGCACGACTACCACCCGGTCGACCAGCACGTCGGTTCAGCCTCCGTCGAGCACGGGGGCAGATCACTGGCAGCAATGCGGCGGGATTAACTGGACTGGGCCGAAGACCTGCAAGTCGCCGTACACTTGCACCAAGATCAATGATTACTACCAGCAGTGCCTGTAAGGGTGGTTGGTTGGTAGTGACTGTGGACACCTTGGGGTTATGATGGGTTGGCATGATATTCTTTGCATGCGGATGGCAAATTCCGAAGAAAAAGAGAGGCCACTGAAGTGGGGAATGTGATAGTTGTGGTAGCTTTGTACATACGAGGAACGACTGGGCATTTTGGTTACTTATTCCTTCGAGTATATACTTTGAGGAATAGATGGAAGTTGAGTCAAACACTTTTCAACCTAAGCTAGCGTCTGCTATTCCGTGTCTTGACATGACATACGGCCGTTGGAGAACGCTGCGATTAAATTAGACGACCTTACCTCATCCCTTTGCACCATACGTGCGTGTTTTTGTGGGACGTTTGCGTCGCAATTTAGACGATGATTTTGCATCGACTAGTCAAGCAGCGCTGAATTTCGGAAGCCATAATTCCATGTTTTCTGCGTACGAAACTTCGAAAGGATGTTACGCGTGCTTGGCAGACGTGCAGGCCGGCACTACTATGCCGCACAACCTGGAAGAGAGTGGATGGTTTACTCGAGGCTGGACTCTCCAGGAGCCTATTGCCCCCTGGAATGTTGTTTCTTACGACAAGCATTGGAAATCTGTTGGGACTCTCTTCCAACTTGCATCCCAGATTGCCGCTAAGACAAAACTGCCTACAACATCCCGGTCCGGCTTATTGGCTCAGATTCTCTAGAGGACTGTTCGCTGAGGGACACCTTGGACGCAACTAGAATCGCCACGCGAATGTCTTGGTCAGCTTTCCTGAACACGAAAAGATCTGAAAACAAAGCCTACAGCCTCATGGGATTGTTCGGTGTTAAAATGCCGTTGCTTTACGGCGAGAAATCAAAGGCCTCTTGGCCACTTCAAGAACACATCATGGCACAACTGAATGACCAATTCATTCTTGCATTTGCCCCATCCTTGGATAGGCATATACTTAGCCCTAAACCAAAGTAGGCTCATTCATGGTATCGGATCTGGATTACCGGAGCCTTCGGGCACTCCAATAGTCATGAGGCGTCGTGGGATCGATTGGGAATTCTCTTGAAGGAATTGGATGCACCCACTTCCGGCTTCACATTGCCGCAAGTGGTCTCGAACTCGGGCCCTGGGGTTTTCCGGGTTAGTCCTAGTCCTAAGTTACAAGGTATCGGCCTCAAAAGAATAGGTAATATATGTCGCTACCACAGCGCATAACATTTCCCCCTCACTTGCTTCCCTTTCCGCGTATTTTACACCGCCTCTCTTTTGTCATGCTTAATTCATTCTTGCTTCCCTGGTTGATGCATCCCCTAGTTCGCTTCTAGCCAATAGAAGGATCCCACCGTACAATACACGGATGCTAAATACTTTAATGTACATGTATTTCGACAGATACGATACCTCATCTCTGGATAATCTGCCTGTGTCCGAGATGTCCCATTACGAGTCGCGCCGAATATTAATCCGTCACAAGGAACAGATACGGAGTGTCAACGAATATCCACTACAGGTCACCTTTGAAGGGCCACTCAAAGCGGTCCATTTTATTACGGCCCAAGACCTCCGGTAAGGAATAGGCACATCATACTTTCATGGTAGAACCCAGACAGTGACCCCAAACCCCGCCACCGGATCGTGGATTCAGGATCTGAATATGCCCAGATGCTTTTGGGCTGGGCCTACGTATTTCGTGGAGCGAGAGCGAGAGAAACCACTGATGGTTTCATCGTTGTGTGGGGAATAGATACCGGCCAGGGTCCCCCCTTCCGTTTTGTTTGACGATGCCAAGATATTGAGTACATATTAGTTTGAAATCAGTGATGGCAAGTGTCCGGATTGAGCTAATGCCTTAAAAAGAGCCACCTAAGTGAAAGGCTACATCTGGGAATCTAGAATTTTCTAGCAATTAAACTGAAATATTTGGAAGATGAGATCCGCATACTGTAGTAACACGTAGCACTCAGGGGTAGAATAGTTGAGTTGATTGAATTGTGACGAAATGCGATGATCAAGAAGAGTCTAATCTGCGTCCTAGTAACGAAACGACTACCCTTGAATACGTGAAAATGGGCAGAAACTAATCTACTAATGCAAAGGAGAAAACCCAGCTTATTCCAGCTTGTCCTCTTTATCCTTAGGTTATTCTGTATCTTCCTTTAGCGTTACAATCAATCATGTCAGATCTGTACGCATCACAAGATTTTAATACATAGCACGCTCTAGAAGTCTAGATGGACCGGAGTGCCAGGTAGGTTGCCGCTGAAGACCCTGTAACTTGCCATGAATTAGAGCTCTCGTTCGATCTGAGTTACGACTAGAAGACAACAGATCATGAATTTGACCTGATTGCAGCCTTTGCGATTAGAGATACGTTTTGTTTAGCGACTCAAGCTTCATTTGAGAATAACCCTAAGCCTAATGTCAATCATAGATCCTGGAATGTCACGTGTGGTGCTGTTGCAAATTTCTGTGGGGTGGTCCAAGCGTCCAGCCAAATTTCTGGTCAGCAGTTTTTTGCGAACGCGACAAATCAACCAAGCCAGAACTTCACGCGCGGCTTGAAGACCACGGCAGACGAACGAGCTCGCTCCTGCCACTCCCACCACATCGTGAGAGGAGCTCAATCTGCATTTCGCATTAAAATTTATAGTCGCCTTGATCGATCCTTCAGGTCCCACTCTCTACTCTATCTAAACTTTCTAGCTTCCACAGTTGGACTTCGCCCCAAAGAGTCGCGATCGCGGCACCTACCTCTCCCGTCGTCAACCAAACATGATCGAATCGAGCGCCTCGCATAGATAATTCAGCCGAGAGAGACCAAGATGGAGCCGAATGCAAAACCGGTGGCCATCGTCACCTCTTACGCGCCCCGCCTAAGGGCCTACAACAACACCCTCCTGACGCCCGTCTTCCCCTCGGCGCAAGCTGGGCCGACTTCGCGGACGACCAAGCGCGGCACTACTATCATCAACTACGCCGAGGATGGCTACGACGACATCGACGATGACGATGATGACACCCGGCGACGTCCCACGGGCCTGCGCAGCTTGCGGCGGGACGACTCGGCCGCTAAGGGTGACGTGACAGAAAGAGCAGGCAAGGAATCATTCGAGCCCGTCGACGTGCAGGCGCAGTGGCGCGAGTGGATGACGAGGCCCAAGCCGGCCAAGAACCAGCAGTGCTCTGCCGTGCAGGCGTCGCTGCCCGTGACCCTCATTCCGATCCGCATCGACGTCGACATACCGTCCTGGATCCCCCCCGCGGCGCTCCCCCTGCCGCAGCATGTCCCGGTTGACCCGAACCTGCCGCAGTTTCGGCCGCAGGAGCAGACGGTGCCGTACAGGTTGAGGGATTTTTTCCTATGGAATCTTCACGAGGCGATTATTACGACGGACGCATTTGCTATGTGCCTGGTACAGGACTTGGATCTGCCGAATCCGAGGCAGGTGGCAATGGAGATTAGCAAGCAGATTCGGACGCAGTTGGAAGAGTATGCTGGGGTTGCGCTGCATCCACTGTTCCATGCACAGCCGCAACAAAATGCTGCCCAGGGTGGGCAGAATGGACAGAATGGACCTCAATCGACCGTGGCGCCTGGTCACCAGGACAGCCTTGCGCCTAGCCGGTCGGATACTCCGCAGCAGAACGGAGGCGCATCGACGCCATTAATCACCACAACTCAGGCGCCAGACGTTGCTGCTAGTGCTTCACCGATACTACCAGACCGCGACGATTTCAACCCAGACGATACGTACAGATGCGTCATCTCTCTCTCGATCAACCTTGCACCCAAGCTGTATACCGACAAGTTCGAGTGGTCTTTGCTACACCCCCCCGGAACAGCGGAGGCCTTTGCCAAGCAAACTTGCGCCGACCTGGGCCTCTATGGCGAGTGGATCCCCGCCCTCACCCACGCCATCTACGAGGCCGTCCTGAAACTCAAGAAAGAAGCTTGCGAGTCTGGCGGTCTTGTCGGCGGCTGGGGCGGCCAACAAGAAATTGCCAACGACGCCGCTCACGGCACCGAGGCCGGATGGCGCTACGACCCGGAGTCGCTCTGCGACGAGTGGCGGCCCCGGGTGGAAGAGCTCACGCGCGAGGAAATCGAGAAGAGGGAAGGCGACCGCGAACGCGAGGTTCGCCGCATCCGTCGCGAAACAGCACGCTTCAGTTCGACCGCGGGTTTGGTCGGCGGCATCCCGTTTGCGGGGTTCGGTAACATTGTCGACGGCGCGGCCGTGGAGGAGGAGCGCATGGGCCGGGGCGAGCGATCTAAGAAGAAGCGCCGCTTCCGGAGCCTGAGTCCCCTCGCGAGGGCGGGCACACCGCAAGGGGGTCGGTTCACGCCGGACGCTGGGTACGGCGGCGGAGGGGGGGCGTTGACGGAGCAGGAGAGGGATCAATGGACGTGTTCCCACTGCTTTATTAAGGGTAGCTGTGTGTGGGCGGTTCGCGATGGACCCGCCGGACCAAAGGCACGTTTGGATTGCTCTTTCACCCCCGCTTTCACGGTTCTTTTGCTCTTCTCCCTTATGGTTGCCATGTCTAACTCGATGAAATAGTCGCTTTGCAATATTTGTGGTCTCCTCTGGGAGCGCGACCGCCGCCTCCCCCGCACCATGAAGGGCTTGCACGATCCCAATTACCGGATACTTTAGGGAAATTTCCGCAAAATCGGCATAGACTACAGGACGGGTTCGCGCTGCTATGCTTGGTCCACGGTCCCCGGTCTGTTCAAGGTCAGCCCTAAGAGCTTACTGGCTCCGCCCGCTATCGTAAACGATCCGATGTACCGCATACGGCCTAAGAATCCGCATTCGCTCATCAAGTATTATTTCCCGGCTAGTCCTGGTGACCCTGTCGACGGTAAAATAGTCGATCTTAATATTCCTGGAAACCATGGGGGTAGGCGGAGGAAGATGAGGTCTTCAGAGGGGAAGGTCGAATACCGACTTCGGGCGCCCGAGACACCCAAGAGGCACACCTGGAGTGAGCAGAATCGGTATAATACTAGGAGTGCCAAGAAGCAGAGGGGAACGGTTGGAAGTAGAGACTTAGCCGGGATCGGGAGGCCGATACCGTTCAATTTGACTTAGGGGGCGGGGCGAGTGCGCAGCGAGACTAGCGTTTGAGACGGGAGAAAGGAAGCTATGGTAATGGCTTGAGATGGCGTAAGAGGCGGTGGAGTTATATGGCTACAAGGGGGAGGTGTTGTATTAATCTTGTATTACCTTAGGATGCGTGTAGACTATTTGGCCTAGGAGGCAAAATAAAGGATGTCCTATTACTAACAATATTCCCCTTCAACGGTTCCTCCCATCTTCCGCCAAGGTACCAAGACATCTAAACTTTCAACGGGACCCGGCAAATTGGGTGCCTCGGTCGACGCGCACGAGAAAGCGCCGGGTCGTGGCTTCTCGAGTTCCCGTTCAGTGAGCTCGCGGCTGGTGGCAGGTGCTTGCCCTTCGTCTTGAGGCTTTTGCCTGCGGCCGAATGTGTCGACTAGGTGATGCTAGAGCATGAAATAGAAGGGAGGCGAGAAGAAGGCAGCTCGGGACGACAAGTGTGCTGGCTACAGTGGGTTTGGCGAAGAGGATGGAGGATTCTGAAGGGATTTAGGTCGGTTCTCGGGCGAGTAGAAGGAGTCTTCCGCTAGGAAGGGTTTTCGATCATTTATTTATTACAAATATAAAGAAAACTATTGAGACAGGAGTACTAAGGCTCGGTAAGGAAGGTAGGGATATCTCTAACGAGTAGAGTATAGCAGCTATAGGTTTGGTCTTTATAAGTAAGTAACGAGCGAGCTCCCTGTGTTACCTATTTCTTGACGTGGTGTAGGATTTCTGGCCTGACAATTAAGTTTCCAAAAAGGGTAATTTCAGACACACGGCTACGGTCGCTCCAATCTAGTAGCAGGCATTGCCTACCCGTAAGCACTAGTGTTGAATGTGCCAAGGATCTGCATGAGAGGATCGGATGTCCAAAATGGGGGCCGGCTCCGCACGCCGCGGGATACGAGGCACCCCAAAGTGCCCGAGAGCTACAAATTTTCGGAATGTCGGGCTATAATTTGTTGACAAGGGTACACGTACATGTAGCTTCGCCTCATCCGTCATGATGTGCAGTTTCAATGTGAGAAGTGCGGATTTGGCAAACTGACTATAAATTTACTACCAGCCTGTTAAACGAACCTCTCAATGCCTCGCATGGATGCTCCTGAAAACTGAAGTTGCTGGCAATGAATTAATTTCGCAGAAAAAAATGTCCAATCCACCAGGTCAACAAACCTCACTAATAGGCTCACACGATTCCCTAAACTTGGATTGGGTGCCGGTTGAGCTGCAGCCTATGACTCTCGTACCCGAAGATGACTTGGTCGAATCTGCTCTTGGTTCGAGTACCAGTAGTAGCCGAGATAATCCAGCGAGGCAGCATACCAATGACGAAGATAGACATGGCAAGTCTCGCCAGCCACAACCACGGCGTCGATCGATGGGGCCAAGGCCACCGCGGCCCCGAATTACGTGGAACCTGAGAGCCTGGTGGTGGTGGTGGGAGCTCAGCGCGACTCTAATCAGCTGTATATCCATGGCTCTTCTACTCTGGATCATTGCGTCCCTCAACAACAAGGCAGTCGAGACTTGGAAGCTGCCGATCACTCCCAACTCTCTCATCGCCGTCTTCACCACTGTCGGAAAGTCAGCAATGGTGGTTCCCATCACATCATGCATCAGTCAGCTCAAGTGGTATCACTACCGGACGCCGCGCGAACTCAACCACCTGCAGCTTTTCGACGACGCAAGCCGTGGGCCGTGGGGTTCTGTGGTGCTGCTCTGGAACTTCAAGACGAAAGCATTCCTGGCATGGGGTTTTGCAATCGTTACCATCGCAGCCCTCGGCATCGAAGCTAGTGCACAGCAAATACTCGATACGTCGGTACGAATTGTGCCACTTGCAAATACCACGGCAGAGATTGGTATTGCTGAGTCTTATGACACCAAATCCTTTATCGATGAGAGAGACCTTCGTAAGTAGTGGCGCCCTCACAATGGTTTAAGGCACCTTCTGGGCCACCCAGACGCTAACAAGCAAATGGTTTATTGCCGCTACCAGGAGAGACCATTCAGCAGACGCCCAACGCGTTCCGAATGCAAGCCTCCATTGTTAACGCCATCATGGGCTCCGTAGCGCCCCCAGCTTTCAGTTGTCCAGCGCCAGCCTCCGAATGCCGCTGGAATAACGTCACGACGCTTGGAATGTGCAGCGAGTTTCGTAATTTCACCGAGTCACCACGCTTCAATTGCACCGAAGACTGGGAGACCGAACCCTTCTTCAAATGTGACTTTTTGTTCCCGCCCAGCAGCCACACACGCACGGACCGAGACGGCGATGTCCGAGGCGAAGAAGTCAATATCACCATGACTTTTAGTGCCGAGCTTGTCCCACCAGAGGTGCAAAATACTATGTATAAGTCTACGACAGACTATTTCTTCGGCGGGACTGGCTCTGCAAACCTGATGTCGCTCTTCCTCATCAAGGGAGTGGAGGTTGCGAGTCTAGGTGAGACTCGGGATGCGCTGCCTGTGACTGAGCTGGTTGCTAGCACGTGGTTTTGGTGCGAGAAGACCTATGAAGAGATTGTAGCAAATCAGACGCATATTATATCCGCCAAGGTTGACCGGTGGGAGCAGGTGTTCCGCGTCGAAAACGGCAGCGATCCCTACACTAGAGACAATCTCGCAAATTCACGAGGTAAGATCTATGGAATGAGGAACGACTCGAACAACCCCATTTGGACATACCTCAGGGCAGTCCTGGCTGGCGAGCTTTTGCACCAGACAGTAAGAGGAGTGCGAAATACCGCCTTAGATCCGCTAAACGTCAGCCTGGCGTATTACCTTTGGAGGGGCAACATTTCTCAGATTACCGAGAACATTGCGCAGGTCGTTACGGACCAGCTTCGCAGCAACGAGGGAGGAGACAACAACAATGTTACCATGGTCCGCGGGAAAGCCGTCTACGAAGAGCGATTTTATGTTATGAACTGGCCTTGGATCATATGGCCGCTTGCTGAAATTTTAATGGTTATTGTTCTACTGGTCATAACCATGGCGCAGACGCGGAATCAGCCGCTCTTGAAGACCTCGGTTGCGGCCCTCTTGTTTCACGGATTAGATGGTTGGAGGAGGCAAGACCTGGATGCCTGGATTCCGAAAGGAAAATTGGAGAATATGGAGTCGTTAGATAAAGTGACAGAGAATATGGCTGCAAGGTTCCAGGAGGATGATGGAGGAGTCTTGCGGTTTAGGCGCGTCAATCCTTAGACTCTAGAAACCGACAACGGTTCAAGAAATAATGCCTCCCACCAGGTATTAACACACGGTCTCCATTTTAGCATAGCAGCTGGCATTGATCGTCCTTGCAAACTTACTTTATTTCAAGTACATTACCTCCTACCAGGGGAGTTGCTCATTAGCATTGCATCCAGCCGGCAAAGGTCGAAGCTTGTCGCCAATGCAAACCGGGTTCACGCGGGACCGCGGCACGCCAGTTGTTGGGTCCGGGCCGCAATATGAAGATATTTGGACAACGCTGTGCCACGCGGAGCCGAATACTGTAACTGGTGCTGGCCAATATTAGGAACTGCACGTGCCGCAGTTTCTTCCACAAAAAAAAACTCAATTGGACTGGACGGAGGTAGCGATTGTGTTTTCATGTGACTGTTAGGTCTCATGAGAGCTCCGCCCAATCTCGCAGGTCGAATTTATTGGCGGCTTTAAACTTGCTCGGCTGCACTACTTAACTAGCACAGCGGGCCACTCTGGGAAATAATAAGGCTCAAGGCAAAAGCGATAGAGAGTTCAATCTCACAACCCCATATCAAATCTCATGACGTGCGGGAACGACACCTGTAAATATTATTATGAGTGGATTTAGCGGCGAGGCAGAATCGATGGTGAACTGATATAAAATATCTGATGCTGCGTTCGAGGTGAATGCGAAATGATTCGACGGACACAGTCGTCTGCCCCAGTCTGTCGCCACCCTCTTCATTGCTAGTTCCATCGACCTCGGCGAATAGGACTCTAAGTCAAAAAAATATCATTCTGCCCGTCATGAAGCTCACGGGGCTCGGCCTACTTGGCTTGTTGCCTGTGGGGGTGCCGGCCAGCGAAGCTATTGGCCAGGGGGGTCGAACCCCTTGCTCTGGAGACTTCAAGCCTCCCGTATACGAGTTCAACGACTTTAGCGTTACTGCGAGTCTCTACAAAGGCGGAGGGGAGCCCATGGGACTACTGAATATCAATTTCACCATGCGAGACCTCGCAAATGATGTAGTACTGTGGTGCAATTGGACTATCACCAAAATGTCGTCCTACGGCGACGACGACTGGTACGATGTAGAAGACATTTGCACTTCTGATGGTCGGTTCAAAACAGACTTCCGAACTCAGTCCTACATCTCGGTGGAGTCTTTTTCGATAGATGAAGGAAAACAAGGGCCAATCTCCATCGTCCAGTTTTGGTATTGCGAGAGGGATGATGGATCGTATCCGTACGTCTTCTAGCATGACCTGGCAATGATAGCGATGGTGTTGACTAATTCCGTTAAAATCAGCTTCCTGTATCAAGCGTCTGCACATCTCGACCTTGGTTTTACCTGTCCAGAACCAAAGGTCAACCTGGAGGAACACGCATGCAACGTGACCACTGCACTTCCAGCAACACTTCACGCAAACTGGACGACGCCCGATACGCCTACCGCAAAGCAGCTCTTCCCTCACCTCTTGGCTCTACCTGCACGTCCCAAGGGCATGAAGCCGCCCCCAGCCAGAGACTGCACTGACATGTCCCTCACCTATCCGGAGTACATAATTGACGATGCCCAACATGGCCGCAGTGAAAACCAATCGACCTTAAACTTGAATTTGACCAGCCGAGCAACTGGAATGACGGTAACATGCTCCGGGAATATTGCCCAAGCCAAGAGCTCAGTCGACCTCTCTTGCACAATGCTCACCAACACTGATTCTGGTTCGGAAACACTTCCGGATGATTCAAAGCTACATGTCAAGTACGATCTCAGCAAGACGAAGTTGGAGATTTTCCATTCTTGGACGTGCGGAGATACCATTGGACAGTTTTCGTAAGAAGCCTTCTATTCCCTTCATTTATCCTTGGTCGATACCCTCTAATTGCGTTCTTATATGTCTTCCAGAACAGAGTTTGAAGCCACAGCATCTGCCATCTTCCCATCCGACAAATGCACCGACGATGACAAGCAGTCTTCTTGCCAAATGAACAGCATCACTGTGATGGGGACATTGAAGAAGCCAGTAGCGCTAAAGCCAGATACATATTCGCCTCTACCCCCGAATATGGAAGTTGCGGGCTGCACGGCCAAGTCAACGGCTCCAGAATGGAAAATTACAGAGTTCAAGTTCAACGAGACGAGCATCCAAGTCTGGAATCCGCCGGATCGTCCTCCCAAGAACCCGAATGATATGTTCCCTGACGAGGCCAATAACACGCCTTTGCGGATATTGGAGGCGGAGATTACCAATGCGGCCAACGGCTACAAAACTTCTTGCCGGGTGACAAATCAGTATGCAGGCGGTGTCGAAGACGTGTGGCTAGCTTGCAACCGCCCCGAGGATCACGACGTAAACGCCCGGTACACCATCGACACATACATTTATTTGAACTCTGCTGATGGTAGTCTCACCGTCAATCAGACATGGTTCTGCAGTGATGAGGATAAAGAATCGCCGTAAGTATTTGGAGTATTCCTCATCATATCCATGCCTTTGTGTATTTATGTGAATGAGAGGCTAACTTAGCGGCAATCTTGTAAAAGACTGTTATTATCCGCAACAGGAGATGCCCTGGTGGATTGCGGCTGGACCAACACCACTGACCCGGAAAGCTGCGGACCCTCCGGAGAGGACAACCCGTTCCGATGTACCGAGTACAAGTTTGTCCGATGGTGTCGCGCTGGTTCATCCTCGTCGTCACCCCCGGCCATCATCGAAGGTCATGTCACTCGACAAGAGCATCTCGCCATCAAAGCCCTCACCAACCCCGATCCGAACTCGAGCGACTGGAGCTGCACCGCTTCCTCCCTAGGCCGGCCGGTCGTATGGTCGATCCAGCCTGCCCGTTTTGCTGGGGGCGTACAAGTCTACGCGGACAGGCCCGTCTTTACCGACTGGCCCGACAGGCGGAACCCGTACAACATGGAGACGGACCTCATTTTTGACCTCAACTCGTCGGCTCTGGCGGCGCCTACGCCAACGGATCCACTGCGGGGCATCGTCGGGCTCGTCATGGGGTTTGGCGATGACATGACGCCAGGCATGCCTCGGTTTGATCCGACGAAGTGGCATCGGGCGAATAAGGACTTTCCGTTTGGAAATACGCAAGACTTGAGGTTTCGGTACGATGCTGTCTCTAGCTACATTGAGATTGAGCATACTTGGTTTTGTGATGATAAAGATCGGGCAAATCCGTGAGTACCCTAGATTTGCTGGCAGTCTCGTTTCCCCAAGGCCATTGGCACCGAGTCATCGACTCACAACACCATGCCTCTCGCCTTTCTGTACTTGAAACTAGGGGGTTTGCCACGTGTGTGGACCCGACAATTGGAAGCTTCTTTGCTAATTTCCACCTTCACATGTCTAGAATCATATTTGAAGGAAAGTGGAATGGCTATCTCCCACTGGACTGCCACCTTCCCACTGTTGGCAACAAGAGTCATGCATACGATGTCGGGATCAAGTGCACTTTCTCGGGCGGCCACGTCCAAGCCTGGCCGACTGTGGTTCATCATACGAGCGCGGGGCCCCCAGATGCGGGCCGTGGATGAGCTGGTGGAAGGTGCGTAAAGGGCAGATCCCCGAGTCTCAAGCTTTTACTATCGAGAATATCGCCTTGGAACACGGCGGTGGTCAAGCCGGCTGCTAGGTTTCATTAGGAAAGATATACAGCCCTTTAAATAAGCGTGTCATCAGTTCCTTAGCAGTCTCGAGAGTCTCGCATCCCCTTCCGTAGCGCCGAGTTACTGGCGCCGCAGATGAGCTCTATTGTCGTAAACAGCTTTCTAAAGTCCTCGTTATGCCATGGCGGCGCGTAGGATCCCTATGAGCCTATTTTGGATGGAAGAGTTCATGGAATATTTTTGCCAGAGATCGCTTGTTAATTTCATCTTTCAATTCAAGCTATTGGATGTACCGTGAATAGTTCCATCGCCGCAAATCCCTAATGCGAGAGAATCTTTTTCTGGAGTATGACTGAATTAAGAGTTGATTAATCTGAATTGCTGAGAGACAGAGGAGAGAAATGGTTTAGGTGAGGAGTCGGGTAACTTTGAAACAATCGCATTCTGTGCATTTTCACACCATTGGCCAATATTTTGGCCAATCATCGGACGGGTGCTTTTAGAGCGATTTCTGAAAGCACAATTGTGTTATTTACATATTCTCTCTAGGGATTTGGTGCTTTTTGAGTCCGGGGATATTGGCCAAATGTCTCAATGGGTTTTTATGGATAGCAGGTGGCTTGAAGATGCTTCGTATAAGAATTAAAAAGACCAACCGGTCCAGTTGAGCTCCATCCGAGCAGTCTGGGTAGAAGTCAGCGCTGCAGCAATCCGGCTTCTTCACGATATCGAACTTACAAACTACTCCTATTTCTAATACACATACACCAACAACTATAAGCCAAACATCACCATGCCTAACAAACCTACTCCATTCGTTCCGAGTCAAAGGTAAATCCATTCATTTACCCTAACCCTAAAAACGCTTGACCATTTGGCGTTTTGACTGACAGCGACTTGAAAGAAGGTCTAAGAAAAGGCCTAATAGCAGGAGTCTTGAGCGATATCTATCCGATGGTCCCACTGTTTCGGAAAAGCTTGGTTCGAAAACGGGCTCGGTCTCGGTGGAACATGTGGTAGCGGAACATCGAACGGAAATGAGAAAAGCGTTGGAAGACTGGCAGCTTCATTGGAACAACTTGAACACCTAATAGAGCACCGACCGGCGGCCTTAGCTAGTTTCCACTTTTAGGGTTGTCTTTAAGCAGGAGGACTAGGGCGGCATTTTACGAGACGAGCGAGCCGTGGTCGGGGAGGTATGCAGAGGGATATGCGACTGAACGGGTGATTAAGGTTACGAGAGGGCCAGTTATTATCCCTCGGAGCCTAGCAGTGCTGATAAAAGGACTGAAAAAGGAAGAGATCCAGAATAGGAAGCGAAGATGGATCGAGTAGGATTTAACCCCAAGGCAGACAACCGACTTGGTCCTTAGGCTTCCTTCGCTTTGTGCAAACTAGGGTGGAGTGGGAGTAATGTCTTTTTATTTGACTTGAAGACTTTGGAATTTGTTAGTAGTGGAAAAAAGAAAAGAGAATAAAGAAATGCTAGATGGGGATTCGAACCGCCAGCCTGAGCTAGCGCTACTTCATGCTGACTGTTGATAGTAAATGCGGGATTCTGGTATTTGATGGTTTGTCGTCGAACTAACCGCCGCGTGGCGTATTTGTCTATGCGATTGTGTTTGGAATGCTTTCCGGCACGTTCGGAATGCAATGGCCGTTGACAATGTTGAACCAGTCAAGTTAGGAGCGCGAGGGAGTTCGAGCCAAAAATTTGGAAGTTCTCACTGTCCGATTGAGGCTAGACTGTCGTGCGCAAATGAGGCAAGAAGACTGCATCCACCCGCCTTGCAGCTGTCGCTACTGATGATGCCCAAGAAGAAATGCTCGACGGAGACTCCCATGAACTCGAAGGGGAAAGACGCAGCCCAAGTTAAGAATAAGCTCTGGCTCCAAGATCGCCTTGAGAGGCCATGTTACCTCGAAGACTTGAAAGCGGCTACTGCAGGAGCTTGGACCATGCAGATTCAAGCCTCACCTGAAGAGGAAGCTCCTCCCAAGTTTCTCGTTTTCGAAGTTTGGATGCCGTTCTTCAGAGAAGGAACGCGTAGTTGGGGGGGAAAAAGTTTAACGGCGGCAGCCTTAGATCGCCCGCCCGCGCTAACCGGCAGCGTGGGGAGAGGCCGCCTGCGGGGATGCTCCCGGAAGAAACGAGCCGCAGTGACGGCCCCGCTCCAGGGCTGGTCCAGGCTGTAGCAATCGAATCTATGGACTTTAGTTTGCTGGACAAGAGTCGGCAGAGCTACCTTTCGGCGTTGACTCACCGGATGACACAAGCGCGATGCCAAACACAAACCACGAGTTCTGTGGGAGATTTAGGCGACAACCGGGCATTATTTTATGGCTAGAGAGGAATTGAGGACTAAATTCGATGGAAAACTGGGCGTTAACTTCACAGCCCCCATCCATCCCTGGTTAGAAAGCGGACCATTCACCACGACTAGATTTTTTTAGGTGTTAGCAGCATGAGACCTTGCAAGCGGGATTCCATGGCAAATCGGCCAAACCTATCTGTGCCTCTGTCCATGCCGTCGATAATCATTGAGCGAAAACGTGCTGTTCAATTTCGGTAAATTTCTGCCTTCGAATAGATCTGCGATACGAGCTCCTGCCCAGACAAGGCGAGCATCAAGTGTGCAGCCTGGAAGCCTACCGACCTGCAGCCGTCACTGTTGCGTCGTCGAGTTTGAGCTAGCAAATCTAGGCTGCAGGCCCGAAGAAAAAGAAATGCCGAAGGTGCATATGCTAGGTTGAAATGTCATCAAGGATCGATTCTACAATTGGACACACATAGCTCCATACTGGTGATGGGCGAACAACGGGCTTTCCGGAGATTGTGGTGGTCCCTTACAAGAATTCGGGCGACCAACATAATCAAAGAACTTTCTCGTGAGACGTGCTGTCCAAGCACGTTCGAAGATCGAAGAATTCAACGTGAGACTACGAAGCAGAGCGAACACCATGCATACAAAGCAGAATCTCCCTTTCCATCATCCACAGCTAAAATTCGGTGGCACTCCCCGCACCCCACAGCCCCGCGAAAGTCGTTGGTCCACCGACATTCATCGGCTTCGGCACCAACGACCCACTCACCTCGATGGCCTCGCAGGTTAGGCAGGCAGCAGCCTGCTTTTCTCCCACATCCACCTTCTTCCAATCAACAAATCGGAGAGATTTATTCTTCGATCATGGAATTTAGAGTCCTAGCAGGGTCCTAGATAAGGCATTACACCCTGGAGGTCAAGGCCCTTGTCAGGTTTCCTACCCCGCTCACCATTCCCGTTTCCTAACAGCGAGAACATCACGAACAACGGCCAGGCTGCAGCAATTCGGATGCAAGCCACTAGACGCCAATACGGGCTAGGGACCAGCTAGATTTTCTCAACCCCGTGCGGTTTGACACCTGAAGAAGAAGGACTTCAATTTTCTTTTGCCTATTTATTGTTGAACACGCATCCCACGCTCGCCCTCGATTTCCTACATCATGGGCATCCCCATATACCGGAGGGATACAGTCATTTCGACCAGCTCTTCGTCTGTAGGTCCCACAGAATCGTCCCTCCTTCCTAACTGCCAACTACTACCGTCGGTAGCAGACGATTCGGCAGAGCGAAGGCTGTGAAGACCTACTAACGAGAACAGTCGTCTAGCTACCGCTCCCGCCGCAGAATGGATCGCATCAAGCGCTACCGCGACAACGCGTCGGAATGGGCCTGGAAATGGCGCTGCAAGGTCCTCCCCAAGAAAGAAGGGGAGAAGCGTCCTGTCGACGACATCGACTCCCTGTCCGACGACGACCCTAAGAAGGTGGCCTCCAAGGACCCCACCGTCGGCGTGCAGCTCAAGGTCAAGACCTTCTACGAAGGGCGGCACAGCGAGCCCATGTCCCACTCGTTCGACTGGCAGGACTACCCGCCCAAGCAGGTTAGTGCCGCGACGGCCAAGAACATCTCGGGCTTCGCCATCAAGGTGTACAAAATCAAGGACCGCGAGAAGACGCCCATCGCGGGCCGCTACCCCTTGCGGTACCACATGATTGAGGTCCAGAACCCTGCCTTAGTGGAGGCCATCGAGCCGATTCTCAAGAAGGAGGATGTGCATCTCGATGTTAACGAGACGGCGACGTTTAACGCGCCGTTCCGGGCGTTGTACTTTGGGTGGGCCGATATTGTGGAGTTGTACAAGAACACCGATGCCGATTCTCCACTCAAGGGGTATCTGGAGTTGTTTGTCAGGTTGCTGGATGACATGTTTAGTGAGCTGCGCGTCAAGATGAAGCATCTTCGCTCCTCAAAGCTTATCAGCTTCAAGAATGCGTGGGCATACTTCCCGAAGGAAACGATCGTGTACAGTTTCGGGAAGAACTCGGAGCTGCTGTGCCGAGTGAAGAGCACGGCGTATGTCAAGGATGGACTGGCCATCACGGGGCGGATGCTTGCCTTTAATGGCGAGGAGTTTGTCTGGCAGGATACCACTCTGGTCATTGCGCCATTCCAGGGGAACAAGCCAATCACCGACCTGCTGTACTATCCACTCGAGTTCCACGCCGATCCGGAGGGCCTGAAGAAGAAACTGAAGGAGCGAGGTCGCCGGGTGTTGGATCTCCAGGGATTGTGTTACCGGACGTATAACGGCATTGCCCTCGTCAACGGGTGCAGCGACGAGATCCAGAAGCACAATGTCGACAGCCGCATCTTGATCGATGTGGTCGGCTTCAACAAGTACCACTTGGCACAGGGGAAGCGAGAATCCAAAGACCCTGAGACAGTACGAAACGCGGCAACTCGGCGACCCAAGAGCTCGCGGGTTGCGGACAAGGAGACCCAGAACAAGAATCTTGCCAAGCCGACAAGCAGGCGTCTGTGCGAAGAAGATCAGCGGAAGAACAAGGAGGAGATGTTGGAGAAGGAGGACGAGTTGATGTTCATGTCGCCGCTGATTGAGGGGTACGCCCTCAAGAACAAGATGTGGGGTAAGTTTTTTCACTCAAACGTTTGGTAGAAGGCGCAGGTGCTAATAGGTGTGGCCAGCCATGTTCTACGTCGAGGACATTATGCCCATGATCTGGAACGACAAGGCCTACGACCACCTCGTCTACGACGAACAGCAAAAGGACCTCGTCCTCTCCTTTGTCGAGCACCACGGCAAGAAGCTCGACTCCCTCGACGACGTTATCCTCGGCAAGGGCCAAGGCCTCATCATGCTTCTCTCCGGCCCACCAGGAACGGGAAAGACGCTCACGGCCGAAGCCGTCGCCGACAAGACGCACCGGCCCTTGTTTTACCTGCAGGCCGAGGACCTGGGAATCAACGCGGCCGCGCTCGGCGCCAACATCAAGCGCGTCTTCGAGATGGCCACCGACTGGGACGCCGTCATCCTGCTCGACGAAGCCGACGTCTTCATGGCCGAGCGGCATCCCAACGACATTGCCCGCAACGAGCTGGTCTCCATCTTCCTGCGGGAACTCGAGTACTTCCGGGGCATCATTTTCCTGACCACCAACTTGTACCACACCATCGACTCGGCCTTCCGAAGCCGGGTATCGCTGCACCTGCTGTTCAAGCCGCTCGGCGGCGAGGCGAGGGAGATGGTGTGGCGCAAGTTCCTCGACCGGCTGCCGCAGGGCGCGGCCACCACTTCCAAGGCCATCACTTCGTCGGAGAAGGCGGCAGCTGCGGAGGAAGGGGAGGGGAGCGACACGGCCGTGTCAGAAGACGAGAAGGGCATTTCGGACGAAGATATCAAGGAGCTGGGGCTGTGGAAGCTAAATGGCCGCGAAATCAAGAATGCGGTCAAGATGGTGCAGAGTTGGTGCGACTATAAGGGGTATGGCATCAACTTGTCACGGTTGGAGAATGGCATCAAGGTGACCAGTCCGCATTCAAGCAAGGAAGGGGAGGCTGATCATAGCTTGTATGACTGAAGAGTTGTAATTTGTTCAGACATCCGATTTCAACATTGCTGGGGGGGAAGGGATTTATATCTGAAAAGAAACGAAGCGCTAAATGCTGGGCAGCGATTCTTTTTTAGGTTCAATGCAAATATTCTCAAGTATTGCATCTTATCAGCGCGAGACCAACATCCAATGATAAACTATAGATGTCTTGCTAACGAACTGAGCTCTACTAAAGGTTCGAGATAATACTCCCCAGGCAAGCTACCATTGTTGGTCCATAAATTAATAGAGAGGGGAGCCCAATATCCGCAGCCGCATATATGTTGTCAACCGGTCCGCATCCCGCCAACTGCCGCTCCTTGGTGGTCACTAATTGATTAATACCTCGGGGTAGGTACATCTCCAGCTGCACGTGGATTACAAGACACAATTACAATCACCAACGGTTTGCCTCTCCAGTTAGTTTGTTATAGATGAGGGGCCTTAATAAAAAGACCCCGGAGGGCCCTGGAACTCAAAGGTTGTAAAATGCAGTATGGCGTCCACAACATTTATATTACTCCTCGCACTCTTGCCTGAGCTTCGCCAACACATCTGGCTCGCCGCCTTAGCCTTTGACACGCCGAGGGCCTTTGTCTTCCCGTCGACTACAGGGAGTATAATGGCGCCATTATGGCCTTGCAGCTCCTACCCTCCCGGCTTGCAAGCCGCGACTGGGACTGTGTCAGCATGACCTTCGAGCGGCGCTCCCCGACCTCATCGCGTCTATGTAGGCGTTCCTCCTCCTCTTCCTCCTCCTCCTCCTCCTAGAGACATGCCACGAGTCGCGCGCCGCGGCGCCGCGGCACTCGCCCGGCAAGCTTCCGTTTGGCACTATCAGGCTCGAAGACTTGCTGCCGGGAACCACCGGCCCTCCCCGTCTGGTGGACCCGGAGGAGATGCGCATGGATCCAGAAGAGATGGAGGAGATAAAGAAGATTTTCGGGAGGGAGGCGACTCGGTGCCGGGCGCGGCTGGCCGAGCCGACGAGGTACTGGTTCCCGTTCCGGGCCGAGCGCGACACCGTCGTCGTCGGACTCCCAAGGCCCCCGGACCGGGAGCGCAAGATCGCGAAGTGGGTGTACGACAACGGCGCGCCGCTCCTGGAAGGGGTGCAGGACGTGGCCTTGTTCGCCAGTGACTGCTGGCGCGGCCGCCACGGCATCGACGTCAGTTACATCTGGGGCCGGGTCGCGCGTCCATGGAGTCATGTGGCCTCTTGGGCTGCCAGTCCTGTTCTAAAGATCCGCTGCCACAATTTCTGGCTACCTGTTGTCCACGGCTCAAGACCCTATCTTTCGCCGTCCTTGACCGCGGGAGCATGCCGCTGGATACATGCAATGGTCACAAGTCCTACAGCTTTGAGCTGGTGCCGGCATGTGCGTGTTCCTCGGGCGAGGAACATTCTTGGCTCACGGTGCAGCTGATGAACAAATTCGAGGATTGATGTGTATGGTACCCAGAAGAACAGAAAAACTACCCTTTCCCGGTACTGCCGTCGCTAGTTCACATCAGAGCACGATGGCATTCAAAATGGCCGCATTACGAGAGTCTACGACACGTCTAATTTCGTATACTCAGGTGTGCGGAGATTGAAAAGGGTAAAGAGGAGTTGGTATGAGGATGGAACCCAAAGGAACGTGGGTCAGTATTCAGCGATTCCAGGTAACTGAAATATAAGAGGAGGATTCTTTCTCTTTTGCAAGGTCTACCTGTCGGGAATGAATTCTGATAAAGTTGGGCCGACTAACTAAAACCATTGTTATTACTAACGAGAATAGCCATCTAGGAAAAGAATTTGGGGATATAACGAAGCTTCGAAGATCCGAATCAAAGTAGGGCAAGATACAGAGGTAGACGTGTCTCGCATGTACTTCGACGTTCGTCAGGGATCGATTTCAATTCGCCTAAGCTTGGCGCATATAAGACTATGAAGGTGGCCCACGCGAAAGTAGTAAAAAAGAGATCTTGGGTCCAAAACCCCTCAAGCCGGGCCAAAGCTCATACTCGGTTCGCCGACAGTGAAATCCATCCAACTACACCAGAGTTAAATCGAACAATACCTGTCCAAAGTGAAAGAGAGTCAAGAAAGGAAACTGTTACAGAGAGCTGAAGGAAATAAATACGAACCATTCTGACACGGTGATAATGTCGAGACTGGACTTAGGGCCATGATGGTAACTAAAAGAGAAATGTCAGGAACACGAGAGAATAACGCCGATAACGTAGCTGTATGTAATTGACGGTCTACGACCATAAATAGGGCTGATTTTGCCTGTATTTCGTGTTTCTGATCGTGCTGATGATGTCTTGTCCAAGTTCTCAAAAGTCCAGCGTGGAACCCGATTATCGCTACTCTTAGCGGACAGCCGCGGGTGGCTGCCTGCGGCAGCGTTTCTGATACACCCCTTTAGCTTTATATCTCTTTATATAAAATGTTACGTTGATATGCTTCTCATATCTAGTTAAAGTCTGACCACTAACCATGGGCAAACACGTCTTTTGGCGCAACGGTCTAGGCGTTGCGCCGCCTTTTCGGCGTAACATAAAGCTATAATATTAACTTCTTCTAGTTTTTTCTTTGCTAGCCGGGCTCTAGTATTCTAGAAACCTATTATCTCTACAAAGAGCTAATACTTACCTTTCCTAATGTTACCATGATTTCGAGCTCATCGCATGCCTCAGCAATAGGCTGGACCTCAGCAAGGAGCTGGAAGGGGCATCATCGCGACCGTCAATAGTATGTCAAGTATTGATGCAGATATGTAGATGTAAGATTGATGATTCCTCTAAGTCTATCTCTCGTGTGTCCGTCCTAGATGGATGCGTCCAGAGCCCACAGGCCTACAGCCTGTGCGCAGACCTGGACGTCCGAGCCCAATGGGTCTCTAACTAGTTGTTGACGCCTGGCTCTTCTTTCGGCGTAACGCATGTCCTCCTTACGAGGCGCGTCTTTATAAGTCTAGAGAGAATTCGCTGGGAGTGGGAGTCTAATACTCGATATCTTGGCTAGGAGTAGCTTGTATATATTAGTCCGGGCCAATGTGCCCTAACACGGAATACCTATCGGTCACTTCCAGGCACCTGAAGAGGGTGAGTACAGCCTGTTAGCTAATATAATATGTCTTCTCATAAAACGATCGATGCTCTCGGGCGCTACCACAAGACCACCCACTCTAAACTTAAAATCGGGTTTATCGGGCTCCTTGATGCGACGAGCTTGCTGTTTCTGAATGACAAACTTTATCTCGTCTAGCCTTATATTCTTACTAAACCCCCAATATCTCATCCTATCTTTGTACATGCGTATGCTAATGTGTAATAGATTATCTGTTTCTACCTTAGGCGGTTGGGCGCTTGTGGTTCTGCGGCCCACGTTGCTGTGATCCCGAAGTCTGCTTCAATAATCGCCCTAACCTCTGACGGAGTTTTGTCGTCTTCAAGGTAAAGCCGTGAGATATAAGCCTTCATGAGTTCCCAGTCTGACGGTCGCATAAACCGCGCTTTCCGCTTTCTCCCCAGTAGACTGGGGTGGTGGTGGGTCGTTAACAATAGATGAAGGATCTGGAGTTGTCATTTTGGTTGAGGGTGGGACGAAGGTCGCGCTGGTAGCAGGGACATCCTCGACGTCTTCGGGTACATGGAACAGTCGCTTCTCATACATCATGGCTTAGAGGTGCACTGTTGGCGCTTGGCAATATCTAGAGAATGGTATTCGGCAAAAGGCGAAATCTCGATACTGTATGTCGAGGTAGCTGTGGAGACTTTGTTCCTTTTTTAGAGACGATTGAATGTTTGTCAAATTTCCATTCATTGAGGGACCTCGCCTGGAAAGATGGTCGGGAAATGGGGCCTAGTCTTGTTAGCTCATCCACAAAAAGCACAGCTGCGCTTTTGGACCTTATTGGTGCTGGGCAGCAGCCTTGTTTCGCGGAGTAAGGCGCAAAGTTTCTGTCCTCTTTTGCTATTCAAAAAAAAATCAAGACCGGTTCAAACTACACGTAACGAAATTCAAAGGCATCAAAAATAGCGTGCCTGACAGAGGGAGACGCATATGAACTAAGACTAGGACAAGGTAATTAAATACTTATAAAAACATTCGTTCACATAAAGGAAATTTTTATTCAATAAATCCCCGAAGGGCCGTTCAGAAGCTGGTGTAGCACACAAGTTCGGTCGCTTGCTCCAGTGCGGGGCTCTGAAAGTCAGCGACGCGTTCATACTTATTGGGCGGGTTTCGTGAAAACATCTGTCATGCAACAACATCTCATTAGAATGTCTTACTCGATGAGTTCGTCCCAGATACTGCGGCTAATTGCGTAAAAATGTATGCAACTCTCTGCTTTACTGTCCACGCTATACCGATACACACGCTGTGCCGATACACACGCTGTGAGTCTTTGGTAGTTCCAAAAGTTGCTGCCGAGTCAAGTATTTCTGAGAGACGAGGTCCTAGCTAGCGAATGGGCCAGGACCGCTGGCAGGATCGGTTTGTTACCAAAGAGAACTAACTTTATCACACTAGTGTAATGACGCGTTTATCATACCAAGGTAAACGCAAGACCTCGCCCCTTATGAACCCGTGGATATAAGCGTGCCCAACGTAGGTAAAATCTTGTCCGCACTGCCGGACAACAAAGAGGTGCTGTCCACCATGGAACATGCAGACCCAGTCTCCTATCTCTGCTGTCTGAGGAATCGCTCCGAAATAGCCCCTTCCGGTGACAGCTAGACGGCGATAGCGTGACCTTCGCCGCATAGCGTCGTAAAACTCCCTTGCCATGTCTTTGACCGCTACAGGGTCGTCTTCACTATAGCTGAGATGAGCATAGAAGAATTTTGCATAGCCGTCTTCCGCAGATTCTCCGTTCTCAGATTAGATTGCCGATGAGAGTCCTCCAAAGTACGTCGGAAATGGCTAAGCAACCGGGATAAGGTTTAAGCTGTTGAATAACATCGGCTTGTTCTTTCAGCCATGCCTAACGCTGTGGGTGGTTTCGCCTAACATAGTACGGCCGTATACTATCACTTAACCGAACCACCCTATCAACCAAGCAGCCGGAAATATTAAGGCGGTTCGCTGAAGTATGCACTTGAATCTTAGTTATGGTGGATGCGCTCGCAAAATAATCGGTCCGGATAGTTATCCCGTGGCTGCCAAATTGCCAGGTCGACTAGTCCGGCACCCAAGAGGGTAAGTTAAGTGACTTTTTGTTGAGGTTGCTATATAAAATATTAAGATTCGGTGAAGTTTCCAGGATTCTCCTTGCTACAAATATGTATAGGTCTTCTGGTGTGCAACTGTAATCGAACGGCAATGCTAGGTCCTGGCGATCATTTGCAAGGTTGAGCAAGGAGTATACCTTGTCTCGGGGATCCGTAGCCTGGAATATATGCGAAAATTGGAGCAAGCCAAGGAGATTGAAGCGCCCCTTTTCGTGAATGATCATTGTGCGCAGGTAACTAAGTGATGTGAGATATTCTCTCAGAGAGTTGGGATCTTCCAAGTCATAAGGGAGTAAGTGCGTCGGAAGTGCTCGGCGATTAACACAACGGACAAGGCTTGGAATCAACTGCCACTCGGGGCATTCCATTCGCCCACACATCATGGTCAGGTTCTCGTTGAGAAGAAACTCTTGAGCACACCGGCATCGACCAGCCTTTCTCAGTTTCTGTTAGCTTGGAGCAGGTCGCCCCTCGATCGGCTTAGCTAGAGATATGGACGTACCCAACCTCTCATGATCAATGCTTTGAGAGCCACCCATCGGGGATCGGACTGTGAAGGGAGTCCAAGATTAACTAGCTCTTCGGTGAAATTAAGTCTTGGATCCGGTGGTCCGCTTCGAGACAAGGCGTGCCGATATAGAAACTTTGCAAAGGCTATTGCACAGGCGCTGGCATCCTTTTCAGGACCGGTGTAGGATACCACCCTGGCAGCTCTGCGATAAATGGAACCCATCATTGACACTTGTTGCTGCCGTTCTAAGATGTCGTCTTGATTGATGCAAACAGCATCTACCTAAAGTATCCTGCTCCCATGCGCCCGAATCTCATATCTTAAGTCCCGTAGAGCATGCCAGAGAGACTTATTGATAAAGATTTCTAATCGATCCTCAAGGGAGATTTTGTGTGTCTTCTCCGGATTTCCCCATTCATAGGATAGCGCCTCGTAGAAGGGTTTTCCGTCTAAATTGACACGTTGAAGCCTACCGGACAACTGGTCATCAGCTCCCCCTGGGTCCAGCTGAAGTAGTCTGATCTCGTGAAAGCCGGTGAGGGCCTCAAAGAGGTATGCAGGTCCGGAAGCTTCCATATCATCGATCATCAGAATCCTTGGCCATCCAAACCCCCGTAGCGATAAGTGTGGCTCGAGTGAGAACGGGTCAGGGCGAGGACGCGTATTGGAGCGACCTATTACGCATAAAAAGAAGACGCGAGATTTATTCGCCGGTCATGAAAATTGACGAGTGATCGTGGGTCTTAGGGGGGTTTTGGTGTTTTTTATAGGAGATTCAAACCGTGGTAAGTTTGCCTAAAGCAGATTTGAGGAACGAAATTGAATTATCAATTTCAGGCTCTAGAATAGTAAACCAAAAGTAGATATTAGCAGAACGGCATCGACGGGCCTGACTTCGCAGGGCTAGTCTGGGTTCGCTCTCTTACCCAGCGATTAGATGGCCCAGAGGGTGATTGGGCGGATTTCGGGAGATCGTTCGCCTCACTTTTTTCGTAAATAAGGCTGTCATGCATCTTAGCCACTGCACCAACATATTATTGCTAGCGACAATGTCACAACCGAGAGATGCGATCCAAGAGGCCCTATTCAACCGATGCTGCGACAAATGCCAGGAGCTGCTCCAATAGATCGCAACGTATTGGGGGTCAAGGCAAGCAGGGTGTCAGTGAAATTGTTAAGGGGTACAAAAGGCATGTTTCGTTCTAATTGAATGTCTAGGTCTGCCAGCGGATTCAGTGGCTTAAATACACCCTCTAGGGTGGCCCTTGCCACCTGTTTACAAGCTGCCACAGCTGACGATTGTCCCGCTGCCTACTAGGCTGCGACGCTTGCGTAAGTAGCTTCCATCTTGCGTACTCGACCCTGCAACACTTGTGAAGTCGCACTTAGAAGGCTGGCCGTTGATGATGCGGTTTCCCCCGTAGCTCCAAGAGTACTTCTGCAAAAGTGCGTCTGGCCGCCCATAGCTGGCTAGAAGTCCAACAAAATCAAGGTTTGCTTTTTTTTTGCGGTCGAGAAGAGGAAGAGATCTTAGCATCCTCGACCCTGATAACGCTGACCCAGCTAGTGCAGCAGGAGCAACTTGTATCGGCTGCAGTCGTCGAGATAGAGCTGTCTTAAAATTTGTTGAAGTTAAGGTAGGTGAGGCATATTTCGCCAGCGTGATGGTCTGCACTCTGGAGATTGACGTTAAAGTCTCTTAGCAGCGGTATTGATTTTTCGTCGACGATGAATTTGTAGATAGTCTGATGAGCGACTTGCACAGTTTTCAACTCTTCGTCGACATGGAGTAGATTTTCGCACCAGTAAACGAGTTGGTCGATTCCGTTGATAAGCCGTTCTGGCTTTGAATAAGGCTGACTGATCTCAATAGAGATGGCTTACGAAGCTTATCGAGTGTCAAGGGCTGTTTGGCAACAGCGACCCATGGAAAGATTTTCTGCGCGATTGGAGCATTCCGACGAGAAACAATCCGCGACAGAGCTCGACTGAAGGTTTCCTTCAAGTTTTCAGGAAGGTTTCCAAGGGCTTTACAGATGGCGTCGTCGCAACACTGGACGCACAGCTTGTAAATTAGAAATGTAACCCAAAGGAACCTTAGTCGTTAGCAAAGGGCCTAAATCTGGGATAGGACCACACGTATATCCCGTCTGCATGCTGAATTAGTGCACCCTTAATGTCTTTGATCAGTGAGTGATTTCCAACCACGAGATCCTTATTCTGCAGTCGTTCTTGAAGCATGCCTTCAACATATTGAGCAATATCGGAACTTACTTCGGCAGACGCCATCGAGACAGCCTCCAAGGTTGGAAATTTCTCTTTCACCTCAACGGATAACTTTCACGACTTGCTAAAAATATTCTCATGTTCGATAAGGCATAAGCAAGGGACGATAATGAACGAAGAAGTATATATCGTTCCGAGGGCTCAAACTCGTCCAAAGCGTCGATTATAATGTAGAGAGTTTCTGATTGCGCGATTCTTCGACGGAGGAGGTGTATTAAGTCGTCTACCCCAGGGGACGGCTTCCGACTCAATTCCATCAGGGCAGTTTCCAGTTCCTCTGAGAGTGTGACTGGGTCGAGTGACTGTCGGATGATGGATCGTATTACGGTTTCCGCTAGTTAAGATTGCGCGTCATCGAAGCGAGGAAAGAAAAAGGTCGCAAATTCAGTCCGGCTTTTATGCGCAAAGATATATTCAATCACACTCGCACTGCACCAGGTGAGTCAGGTGGACTGAAAGGAAAAAGACAAAGTCACTAACGTCAGAGCTGTTTTGCCTGATCCGACTATCAGATGTTAGCGCGACCCTGAATATGACTTTCCGGAGACTTACTTTTGCCTGAACACCAAAGTAAAGGTGAGCCAGTGTCTTTGGTCCATCTGGCGAATGCACGAGCCTGAAATATCCATTGTGCTGTATTGAATGCCGTATCTTACAGGCCTGCTTCATTGGAGTGAGGTGGTCGTAGGACGATAGCCACTCGAGTAGTTGGCGACGTAGCTCTGCTAGAGGTCATAAGCAAGTAGTGGTGGGGTGGGATGGGGACATGTACTAGATCTCCGCTTTTCTCGCTCTAACTGCTTTCTTTGATAGCATCAAATTCGTTCCCGGCTCGGGAGACGAAATCCCTGAGCGTGCGCCTGTGCCTTGATGCGGCCTCTCGTTCCTTCTCTTAGAGCTCCTGGTCCTGGCGATCGGCCTTTGCTTTGGCAAGGGATATTTCTTTCCTTACCTCGTCGCCGCACCTTGAATGTTATTTGTGTCGGGTTTGAATTCCTGCTCAAAGGGCTGCCAGGCTGCATTCACAAGCTGTTTCGACCCTTCGACCAGTCAGTGACAGCACGCTCGGAAGAGCAAGGGACACACATGGCCGTTGGATTGTTTCTACGGCATGCTTGCAGCATCGAACGATAGAGGCGTGGAAATTGCAGAGAGCTGTCTGGAGACGGGTAGAGGACCTGGTACACAGCGAACCGTGGGCAGAACGCGGCGAGTCGCATGAAGAGGTCGGAAAAGGCTTCGTAATTCGAGGTGAAGTTGACGACAATCTCGTCCAAATCAGCGAATTGCCTTGTAAGCTGCGATGCTTATTCTTACCTGCACTGTAAGCTTCACGCTTCCCCAAACAAGAGCGGCAATTTATGGGTGTGACGAGACAAAATCGTTAACGACGGCGGAGAATTCTCGGGCGCACTGGAGGACGGAGTGTAGCCGGTTAGCGATGCTGCGGCCCTTTCTAGATCGACTCAAGTGATCAAGCTGAGCAGTGAATATGAGGACGGCATCAGCATCGGGGACGGCTATGATTCTTTCGAGACTTGTGCGCTGATCCGCGGTCAGGATGCTCCTAAACTCGTCAACCGCGGCCTCGAGGTCCCTTGCAGGATTTGCCGGCAGCCGAGCCGATGGAGACGACGGAACGAGAGCCATGGCAATCCTTAGGCTGCGCGTCTGGAGATTCCTCTCCATGGGTGCGTTGACATGAGTGACCCCGTGGGATGTCGGTGAGAGCCGCAAACTGTGAAGCACGAATCCAAAAATTAGTCAGACGAAGGTTCTAGAAGACCATGGCGACCGGCTACGGATGAACAAAATTGCGGCTTGGGATTCACGCAGGCCTACACGTGCACTCGAACCATGCCTGCGAGCCAAGGCCTTCATGTCTTATATGTCAGGTTTCCACAGAGGAGCAGCTCGCCCAATGTCTATGCAGCTGGCCAGCCAAAGCCTGCCGACCAAAGTGGAAACAACATCAGGCAGCCGACACGTCTCGCCAGCCAGTTCGCGTAATCTCCATGGTGGAGGCCCTTGGGCTCGCCACAGGCGTCAACACCATCTTGACCTCCTCTAGCGTCTTTGCAGCGGCGGCATATGGAGTCGACCGTATAGCGACAGGTATAGAGTACAAAGGACCATTTCGATGGGCTCGTTGCTGACATGCTTGGTAGGACCGACGATAGCGACCATGCCTGCACATTCATCCAGGCGCGGATTGATGATCTCAACCTGCTAGCCATCGGCGGTCATCCCACACGAAACGATGCGGCTCTTGGAATATGCCCACAACGGTGAATTCAGCCTCACGAAGGACATAGTCGGCAACAATATCCCTCCATATGCTATACTTTCGCACAAATGGAGCCCCGATACCGAGGAAGTTACCTTCGAGGACTTGGTAGAGGGTACCGGGAAGGACAAGACCGGCTATAACAAGCTCAGGTTCTGCGCGGAACAAGCAAAACGCCGCAGTCTACAATACTTCTGGGTGGACACCTGCTGCATTGACAAGTCGAACAACACTGAGCCTCAAGAGGCTATCAACTCCATATTTCGCTGGTACCGTGATGAGCCGCTAGTCTCGCAGAGTGTAAGGGCTCGTTTGGGTGGCTGATTCTCCTGATCGCTGCAAAAGGAGCCCGACTCGCCATTGTCTTGGGGTTTCTCGCCTTCCCTCAGCAGGCCACCGTCAGAACTTACGTTCGCGAGTGACTCTGGCGAAACTAGGGCAAATAACTCCTCTAGTTCTCTGAACTGGGCAGTTTGCCCATGTAGCCCAAACTTGTCGAGAGATGCCGTCGGGTCAACCGAACTCTCCCTCCCTACTGTTCGTGGTGAATTCGCCATACCTGCCAGACTGGGACAAATAACTGCTTCCGTAGGGAAAGGATCATAAAACCGCAGATGAAGCCCTGGAATAAACAGGAGAGAAAGGGGAAGATGGCGTTGCCAGTTGGTTGGTACGCCTCCTGAAGTGTCTCGGGCCTGGGGCGATTTGCTCTCCGACTTGGTTGCCTCCAGTGACCAGTGCTTGCCCAGAGGTCAGCCGAGGTGCCTCCTCATCTGCGCTCTGCACCTGCCTCACTGCCCGGGCGTCGCCACCCCTGATCCCTGATGGGAGATGCACCCTTAGCGAACATAAATACTCGCCGCCTTGGCTGTGTCTGTCACACGACCAGACCGCTTCTTCCTCCTTCATCTCGACGGGCAAAGTTTTATTGATTGAGCCGTTGCACATAGGCAAGGAAGATCGGCGGTGATGTGCTAGGTACACGTACTTCTCAGTCCGTCTCAGAATACACCTCGCTCCCAGAGTAATATTTCCATCCAGATGTCCGCAAGGTCCTCAGCATCACTCGCATTGGGGTTGAAAGTCGCTTGCATTAAATTGAGCACGTACTCGGTCCTGGTGGCAGCCGTATTGATCTGCCAAAGAGGTGAGGCTTGGAAGACCGAGTCCTGTCGCCGTTCCTCGAGGACAATAGAATGAGCTAGTGCTCGGAACATCTCACGCATGAAGGCCCATGTTGAGCTCAGTCGCTCGCCATCGTAATTTTCGGAGTATTCCTCCTCCCGTGAGAAATCTGGCGATTCTGTCGATACGTAGTAGCGCAGCGCCTGTTGTGCTGTCATGCCTGACCCTGGATCTACCGGCGCGGGCAGGCCTGCGTCAGTCGCGGGTGCCTCTCGCCTCAGGACGTTTCCGATGAAGGGTAGAGATACGCTGCTTCTGAACTCCGCCAGGGTCTCCGGCAGCCCGTTCGCCGGAGCCTCCTTTTCGGATGTGCCGCGGTCACCTGCCTGGACGCGCAGGTGCCGGGTCAATGCCTCAATCTCGGCGAGTAACCGTGGTTTCTTGAGGGCCGCCGACTTGCGTTGCGAAGGCGTTGCCCGCGCGTATTTCCACGCTACACCTAACACCCCTTCCGTTCCTTCGCCAACCAGGCCCACAGTTGCGTGTGTCACAACGTCTCTGTATGGAGATTCCGCTCTCCGCATAATTGAGTGTATAGTGTCGGTCCCCTTATCTGATAGGAAGCCCAGCCAGACGCGCTTCAGGCACACCCTCACTTCTGTTCGTAGCTTCGCAAGCTGGGTGTCTTGCCTAGTGATGAACCGAGCCAGTGCCAGCCATAGAGCCGCAATGAGCAACTCCGGAATGATGGCAGTGACAACATATACCGGCAGTGAGAGGGACAGGCCCATCCAGGTCCGTAGGAGACTGGGCACGAGGATCGGGAGTACTAAGAGGAAGGTGACGCAAAATGCGAGAGCCTGTACCCATCTGGCGTAGTCGAAGTCGTCGGGACGTGTTCGTCGTGTGCGTGTTGCGACCATGACCATATACGGGACCATGGCGATCATGGTCACGAGCAGAACGGTCCTCGCCGTACCGGCAACCGCATAGCCGACATCCCCCACAGTGTGGAGCACCTTTATAAGTGACAGTGCTTCGGGGCTGGACGGCTCGAGCTTTAGGTCCGGCCTCAATTTGAAGCATGCCATATACAGCCCAGCCACGAGCATGACGAACACGAAAAAGCCCCAGAGCCTCCGTAGGATAATGAAGAGTGTCCGTTGGTGGATTTTTGCGACAATAAAGAATGCGCGGATCTGCCCGATTACGATAAAGTAAGAACCGAGGTCGAGAAAGAAGGTGAATGCCGGGATTGTGAAGGGACCCAAGGGAAATGCCGGGACTCCCATGAAGCGACACCCTATGAAGAAGATGATACCTATGATGGCGAGGATGATGCGCGCTGCGGATGGGAGTGAGCACTGCTACGTTCTGCCCATAGTAGGGAGCTATTCAAGCCGACTTACACCAAGCGAGGGCCCACCACGGCGATGCCGAGAAGTTTGCCGTGCCGCTTTTTGTGCCGTAGGTGAACTGTGAGAGGTATACCATGCCGATGATATATAGGCCGGCTAGGACCCAGCAGAGAGTCAGACTAAATGGGAGGATTGGAACCGCAAAGAGCGTCGACCAGACGACATGATATGCTGCCTCGGGACTCGACACGTCCAACTCGAAGTCAATGAGGGTCAAATTCATGTTGACTCTACTGCGGACAAAGGTGTAATGGGCTGAAAACGAAAGGATACCCTCGAGTCCCTGTAGTGAACTGTGCGCAGCAATCTGAGGAAGAGAAGATGACGGGGAGTTTGAGCCTCGATTGCCCAAAGCCTGGCATTTCTGCAGTCTCGAATCTTGTCTTCGTCCCGTGCTCAGCGAAGTCTAGCTGTTTTAATACAACAAACAGCAAAGGGCATGAGGCGCCACCATAGCGCGGATGCGCGAGAAAAACAAAAACGGGAAAATTTGGCAAAGTGGCTTTCATTAGCGCAATCAGAGCCTCGTCACTCGGTCGCAGGCAATTTGGCTGATCTGATTTCCTTCCACACATTCCCGAGTCAGCCGCCCAGAAAATCCGTCCCGCCCGTGGCCCTTGCCAGGCCCACACCTCCTCCGCCTCTCCTAACCATCGCAACCCACTAATATGTCAACCTCATACGGAGTACTACAATATGCGGAGTAGCTCCAAGCCATTAATCCATACGATACTAAGAAGCTAACATTGTCGGAAAGCGACAATTCTTTCTTTTAACGCGGGCTCCGCTAACAGCGCCTCGCCGCTCGACTATCGCGGAGCAAAATGACGCCTCGGAACGGCAACTCGTGGCTGAGGCTAGAGCAGCTTGTCTCACACCGCCACCGCCATCGCCATCTGCCAGTAAAAAGAAATACCTCGACCTCGACCCCACTCGGCCACAGAACGAGAGCTTGTGAGTTCACTCGTCGCAACACACTGTCTGCATCCCTCAAGTCCATACAACATGGCCAGATACGCACCAGGAGGCGAGTACTGAGACTTAGTTGTGCGCGTCTGTCAGGCGACGGGCTGTCTTCCGGATCAGGCGGTTGCGTCGCTCAAGGTGAGTTAGGCTACCACGAGTCTTTACGAAGCGAAAACGTCTGGTTAAGGCCGGACCCGCTTTATCGTATAGGTATGCGATAACGCCGTCAATGAAGCTATTTCATCCTTGGTAATATGCTACTGTCGTCCTACTCTTGATAGCCGAACTCATGAATAACTCTTAGTCTTCTCTCTAGTTTACGGTGCAAAACCCGCCGCCGCCGCCACCACAGCAGCAGCCGCCGCACCATGGGCAGCAGCCCGACGACAATCTGCCAGAGGCGGTTGAGACAGATCAGTCGTCGGATGATGAAGTCGATCGCTTACGTCAAGTGACGCCTGCCGAGTCGGTCGCTGATTTCCCAGGTATACTTCCCTTCTGGTCTTTGGGATCCCAATGTGGTTCTCTAACGAGTAGCCATTAGAAGTTAATGAGCGACGTGAGGGTGACGATGCTCCCGAGGCTTTACCGCAACGCGAGGGTGATGACGGTGGTGCGGGTCGTCCTAGTAAGTTCGCTGAATCACACCCGCATAATATATTTCATGTACCCGCGGGCCGACACTAGGAGTAGAGATTCCGGGGAAGAGAAAGCTAACGGGGAAACGCCTCCACAGCAGAACCATCAGCGAGATCAAATGCAGCACCCAGCGAGCGGCAAACCCCCACAGTTACGGATAGCCGGACGGCAACCACATCAGAGCTCTCCAAATTTCTAGACTGGCTTGTTCTGCTCATTTTACAAGATGACAAACCAAGGAAAGGGTTTAATCCACGCGAGTCCCTAGGAGGGAATTTAATTTACATAGGCTCCTCTGCGTGCTGCAGAAGGGCCACTTGTCGAACAAAGCTTTGGAACAGTACTTATCTCACGTAAAAGATGATGTGCTACTACAGAAGATCAATGAAGAAGTCGAAGGCGTTCCTCCCATATTCTACGTGGTGGACAGCAACAACGCAGATGTTCTCCGTACGTGGGCTGGGAAGGGTGGCAATATCAACGCGGTTATCCGACCCTCCATGATTCCGCTGTTGGTATTTGCCATTCTCCTGGCCCAGAAGACGAAGGTAGATACAACGGATCTAATACGAACTCTCGTTTCGACTGGAGCGGATATATCCGTCATACCCAAGTCTCTACTTGTCCCGTTTCCCGACGAAGAAATCAACGACCACCATTAGACTATCCGAGGTTTTGCCGATACGCCCGCTTACATGGAGAAGGTTTAGCTCCTCCGCTGCTTCGTATGCCTTTGCTAGGTAGCCCGTAGTTCTTGATCCCTTCACTCCGGCTGAGGCTTAAAACCTCTTCGAGGCGCATGCAAAGAGAAGTGTGTGAGATGCGCGTGGCTAAGTGTGTGAGATGAAGTATGGCCTGTGAATTGGGGCTGATAGTGAGAGGGAAGAGGGCGCGGAAAAAGAAGCCTTTCGTTCCTCAAGGCATATCTGAATTGTTTATGCCCTGCAGACTTTCAACTCCGCGTTTTGGAGTTTATCTCTGCGCTTTGGAGTCGTGTCTCCGTAGTGTGCAATGCTCAGCCGTCTGCATCAGTTTACGACTGTCATTTTGAGACAACTCGTGTACGCGAGACGCGCTAATTGCAGACCGCGTTGGACGGACATTTGTTGTATTTCTCAGAACCAAATAGCACAAAATTAACTTACCATAGCAAAGATGGATTCTCCAGCCTCATTTGAAGGCCTGCCTTGCCTATCCTCATTTCCTGATGATTGTCTCCATCCTGAAGGTGAATACGACTCGAGAGAGACCTTGTTTAAGGAGATCAGTGCCTGGGCGAAGACCAGGGGTTACGCCTTTGTCACTAGGAGATCAAAGAAAGAATCAACCGGTAAACTAACGATCACATACTCATGTGATAGTTACTACCGGCCTGCTAGCCCTTCGAGCACGCGACAACGGCAGACCACCACCTGCGGAACCCTCTGCCCCTTTTCAGTATTGGCCAAGCAATCCCTAGACAAGACAACCTGGTCCGTAAGGCATCGCCTTCATCTTAAGTATTCCTCACATAATCATGAGCTAAGCCTTCACCTATCTGCTTACCTGGTGCATCGGAAGCTCTCTGAGGAGGACCGAGCCAAGCTTTCCAGTCTTTTAAGTGCTGGTATAGCTCCCAAGGATATTAGAACATATATCCGCCAGAATTGCGACACTCTAGCAACAGCAGGACGTCTACAATCGCATTGCAGACGCCAAGCGAGAAGTTTGTGAAGGGCAGAGTACAATCCAAGCCCTTGCCAACCAGCTTGGTAGAGAGGGATTCTGGAGCCGAATGCAGTTCGCCCGTGATGGCCGGGTTACAGCCGTCTTCTTTGGCCATCTAGATTCCTTAGCATATCTCCAGGCCTACCTAGACACGCTATTGCTAGATTGTACGTATAAAACAAATAAGTACGGAATGCCGCTCCTTGATATGGATGGAGTGGACGCTTGCCACCCCAATCATGCCAGCGACCCATGAAGTTGATAGTACTAAGTGGGCGAACAAATTAAACCTTGTCTCAATTTCCTTGATTCTCGCATATTTCAGCTCTCTCATTAGTTGCTGTGATAATTTGAGAGCCACAGTACCCACTAGGAGGAAAGCCAAGCGGATTGCCAAGTCATGGTAGTTCCACCATAATGGATTGTAAGTCTATCCATCGAAAAGCTTGGGATATACTACGAAACATCCAAGCGCTTAGCCTTCATCGGTAAAATAAGTAATATAAAGAACACACCTACATTCTTGGGATATTTGTTGCGGTGCTGTTTCAGTATCCCCAATCTCTTGCATAGCGTTAATCTTCTCGATATGGTCCGCCTCCCATTTAACACCATTTCTTGATTCGGCCCATCCCCCACTGCTGTTAACAGGATGTTCCCAAACCAAAGCATGCTTAAACTTGTCCCGAAGCGAAACTTCTTGGTCATCCCAGACTTCCCTCGGAATTATAGTGAGGGCATAATGCCGCACAAAGGACAATTTGGACAATATCGATGGAAGAGAATCGATATTAGTAGAATCCCATGGAAAAAGTGACCTGATATCCCCGATCGCGGTGTCGGACTAATTAAGAGCCCCTGAAATAGCCTTGAAGTTGTTGCCCGGTGGAATCTGGACAAGTACAACACGCCAAGTCCCTCGATCAGTACTAGAGAAGCCGCTGGAGCTTTTAGGCATTGTGTGTACTAAGACCGTAAGCCAAACCTTGGTCGATTCGTAGATATGATGTAGGAAGTTGATGATTCCGAAAGACTGATTCTTGCAACTTGGTGCAATTGTGGCCTTGTTCTGCTTGGTGCCTAATGATCACCTAAAACGGTAGAGTAAAATCACAGCCATAGCCACCAACCATAGTCGTGGCTTGTAATAATTCTCAAGCCACAATATAGAATTTAGAGTACAGTTGTGATAATACATCCTCGCTACAAGCAATTCAGCGCCGATAAGGTACACAAGACACAATAGCAAAGAAATATTTGGAAAAGATTTCTACTGGAGGAAGGGTGTCTTGTCATAGTCGCGCAATGTGTGAAGATGAAAGTCTCAATATGTTTCTAGTCGAGTGCGCCTCAATGACTGAATTGCCAAGTTGCGAAAGCTTCCTTTCTTAAGGCTCGCAGTCATGATCCATTGATGCCCAAAAATCCCTCGCACACTATCTTATTAGACTTTCACATTAAGATATTCCAAGCAGGTAAAGGGGCGTGCTACTTCTTTCTCCGGCGGCGATCGTGGATACAATCGACGAGGTGTACACTAAGTTCGTCGACATCAACAACGCCACACACCTACTCCAAACGCGGGCTGTCCAACTCGCATCCGGAACACCAAAACGATAGCCGTAGGGAGACTGCAGCCCATCCTTCAGTTCCTCCAAGCTTTCACGCCCAAATTATCGACATCAAGTATCCTATGGCTAAAAGTATGAACAGCAACGAAGAACAGAAAGCCTTCCCGTCGAGTTCTGGTCCTTGTACTTCTCGCGCGGGCGTCCTTCGCCGCATGTGGGCTTGTAGAGCCTCTTGCTTAAGCCGCCATGGTGTTTTCTCCAGACTGCAGCATGTCTGTGAGATCGTTTCCACGATTTCTCCGCAGTCTGTTTCAACTTGTATGTCAGTAATACAGCTCTAGCGATTGATACTTTCGTTTCATTTTGCCTACCTCCCAAGAACACCACTTTGAGTGAGCGTGGATAAACGAATTTTTGTTCGCTAGGCTCGTAAAGCACCGTGATGCCAGCTCCATCGCCGGGGTCGGCAACGACATTCTCCATTCCAAACACATCTGCGGCTTCGATTTGATACCAATTGGTGAATGTAGAGCCATGTTCCACTGCCGTAAGTCAGTACATGATTGTCCAGTAGGGGTGTGGGAGTCCTCTCACGCCACTAGATGTGATTTGAGGCTTTCCCGAGCCTCCGGATCAGCTTGAAAGGAGATCGGTCCTCTGCAGTAGCATCAGGTATAAAATGAAGAGAAGCTGCATCATTTCTCCGTGACCTCAAACAGAGGTCACCTTCGCCAAGTTCATCCCAAGTATCCGAGTAGCCCGGGTCTTTGACTTTATAGCAGTTCTGCAAGTGCCTTGGTAAACTATGTTTAGGCTTAACAGTGCTTCTTACAGAAGCATTCAGGGTGTAAAGAACTCACCATAATTTAATCAAGTTGCCGTACTTCTTTTTGTCCACTTCGGATAGATCGTATGGCGGTGGTGGCTTCGTTGATCCAACTTCCGTAGCGTTCACCGCTTCTTAAGCTACACAACGAACATATGCCCGTTGGGAATCGTAAGTTGCAGTCTCGTTGACTGGTAGACAGGTGGTTTGTGCTGGTACTTCTGTGACGTATGTACTGTCTTGGTTCACTCTTAAGCGGCTGCTATAATAGAGCCCTGGATTCCTGGCTCTTGGATCTCCGCGAGCCGCTTTCTACACAAACCTTACCTCTGTAGAAGACGCACGGGCCGGGAGGGACCCACCAATAGAGGTGGTCAACCAGCAGTAAATGTGGGGCAAATTCGGGCGGGATAAGCGGCAGAAAGCCTTTCTGTCAGAAACACGGGCAGGATCGTGCGACGATGCAGCCGTCGTCAGCAGGATGCAGATGTATGCAAAGTGCAAAGGTCTGAAGCGAGGGAGAGCTCAAGAGGGTCTATTCCGTGTCTCTGATTGATTATTCTTCTGATGATTCTCGTCTGTCTGTCTGCTGGATTTTTCCAGCTGCGGATTTGTAACTCCGCCTGCCGATCATTCCTTGATCAGCTGTCTACAACGGCCTGCAGCTGTTGGTCCTAGCGTTTCTGACA
>Ga0247774_1000038_pt1 | contig 56563 bp, 57 predicted proteins | sample UWRJL001104B6_FD_179933 | JGI IMG/M metagenome (GOLD analysis project Ga0247774, IMG submission 179933) | Plant litter microbial communities from Arlington Agricultural Research Station in Wisconsin, United States - UWRJ-L001-104B-6 | ecosystem: Environmental > Terrestrial > Plant litter >...
ATCAAGGCCATCAGAAGCGGGACTCTTCCGGAATCGTCAGCTCGGTGAACTTGGCGATGCAGAAGCGGTCGGTCATCCCGGCGATGTAGTCGGTGACGCGCTGGCGGTCGCTCGCCCCCGGATCCCAGCTGGGGATCTCGCCGGGGTGCGCGAGGTAGTGCTCGAAGAGACCCCGCATCGTGCGCTGGACGCGCTCGTGCTCACGGCGCGCCTGCGGACCCAGGTAGACGCGGTCGAACATGAACTTGCGCAACCGCAGCATCGCCTGGCCGACCTCGCGCCCCTGGCCGATCTCCTCCGCCCCCGCCGAATGCTCGACGATGTCGCGGACCAGGGTGTCGATCCGCTCCGACCCGGTCGGGCCGAGCAGCTCGATCTCCTCCCGGGGCAGATCCTCGGGCCGCAGGATTCCCGCCCGCAGCGCGTCGTCGATGTCGTGGTTGATGTAGGCGACGCGGTCGACCAGCCTGACGATCTGCCCCTCCATCGTCGCCGGCCTGCGCGAGCCGGTGTGGTTGAGGATGCCGTCGCGGACCTGCTCGGTCAGGTTGAGGCCCTGGCCGTCGCGCTCCAGCACCTCGACCACCCGCAGCGAGTGCTCGTTGTGGCGAAAGCCGGAGGCGCCGTGCTCGCGCAGGGCGGCGTCGAGCGCCTCCTCGCCGGCGTGGCCGAAGGGCGGGTGGCCGAGGTCGTGACCGAGGCCGATCGCCTCGGTCAGGTCCTCGTTGAGGCCGAGGGCGCGGGCGACGGTGCGGGCGATCCCGCAGGCCTCGAGCGTGTGGGTGAGGCGGGTGCGGTAGTGGTCGCCCTCGGGGGCGACGAAGACCTGGGTCTTGTGCTTCAGCCGCCGGAAGGACTTCGAGTGGACGATCCGGTCGCGGTCGCGCTGGAACGGCGTCCGCAGCGGGCTGTCCGGCTCCTCCACCGCGCGCCGCGCCGGATAGGACCTGGTCGCCTGTGAAGCAAGGAACTCCTCCTCCCAAGCGGAGATTCGGTCCTCGAAGGTGGCAACTGCGGGCACTACCCGAGTCTAAGCCGCAGCGCGAAGTTGCACATGCGCGTGGTGCTCCAAAGTCTCCCCCACTGCGCGCTCTACTTGGCGCAGGGCGCGCGATTCCGCCTCAGGGGCTTCGTTGAGCGGCTTCGCCAGCCCTTCGACCATGAACCGGTGCGCTTCCTCGGAGAGCGGAAAGGCCCCGGCTTCGCAACCGGGGCAGACGACCCCGCCGGAGGCGCCGGAGAAGCCGGCCAGGTGCTCGGCCTCGCCGCAGCGCGCGCAGGAGGCGAGCTCGGGGGCGAAACCGGCGACCAGCGCCAGCTTCAGCCGGAACGAGAGCGCGGTCTCGAGCGATGCAGCGCGAGGCTCGGCAGGATCGTCGAGCAGCGCCAGGTAGCGGCAGATCAGGTTGTAGGCGGGCGGATTCGGCTCGGCCGAATCGAGCAATCGCAGGACCGAGTCGCAGGCGCGGGCGCCGGCGGTGAGGGCGGCGCCGGAGGAGCGCAGGCGCGGGTAACCGTCGACGGTGGTGGCGCTGGTCACCGTCAGCAGCTCGCCGCGGCCTTCGTGGAGGACGAGGTCGAGGCGGAAGAACGGCTCGAGGCGACCGCCGAAGCGGGATTTCGGCTTGCGAGCCCCCTTCGCGATCGCCCCGATCCTCCCCCCCGTCTTCGAGTAGAGGTGGAGGATGCGGTCCGCCTCCCCGTAGCGGATGCTGCGCAGGACGATCGCCTCGGTCTTGACCGTAGTACCGGCCACAAAACCAAAGATGACCGACGGATCGGACGTTACTTTCGCGCCCGGCGCCGTTTCGGCCGCTTCGGCAGCCGCACCTGGCAGCTCGGGCAGAAGTAGGTCGAGCGGCCGCCGACGACGATGCGGACGATCGTCCCTCCGCAGCGGTGGCAGTCCTCTCCCTCACGGGTGTGGACGAGGAACTCGTCCTGCATCGTCCCCTTCTCGCCGCGGGCGTCGCGGTAGTCGTCGATCGAGGAGCCGCCGGCGTCGATGCCGGCTTCGAGCGCGGCGACGACGGCGTCGCGCAGCGCCTCCAGGTGCTCCGGCTTCATCGACCCCGCCGGCGAGAGCGGGTGCAGCGCGGCCCGGAACAGCGCCTCGTCGGCGTAGATGTTGCCGACTCCGGCGACGCCCGACTGGTCGAGCAGGAAGGACTTCAGCGGCGCGGTTCGTCCCGCCGCCATCTCGCCGAGGGCCTTGGGCGTGAACTCGGGCGAGAGCGGCTCGACCCCGAGCTTCGCGAAGCGCGCGTCCAGCTGGTCGTCGTCGAGCAGGAAGGCCTCGCCGAAGCGCCGCGGGTCGGTGAACCAGAGCTCGCGCCCGTCGTCGAGGACGAAACGGGCCCGCAGGTGGCGCTCCTCGGTCGAGCGCTCGCTCTCGTACAGCCGCCGCCCTTCCGAGGGATCGAGCATCTCCTCCCCCTCGCGCAGGATCAGGTTGCCGGTCATCCGCAGATGCATGACCAGCGTCCGCTCGCCGTCGAGCCCCATCAGGATGTACTTGCCGCGCCGGCCGAGCCGCTCGATCGTGCTGCCACTGACCGCGCCTCCCAGCTCCTGCGGCGGCAGCGGCCGCGACCAGCGCTCGTCCAGCACCTCCAGCCGCTCGATCCGGTGCCCTTCGACCTCCGGCTCCAGCTGCCTGACGACGGTCTCCACCTCCGGCAGCTCGGGCATGCCTGAGTTCTACTTCATGCCGGCGTTCGTCCTTTTACCGGCATATGCCTAGGAAAGGACGAACGCCGAGCGGTTACTCGGCGCTGGCGCGGGGGTGGGCGCTGAAGTAGACCTCCTTGAGGCGATCGCCGGAGAGGTGCGTGTACATCTGCGTGGTCGAGATGTCGGCGTGGCCGAGCATCTCCTGGACGGCGCGAAGGTCGCAGCCGCCGGCTAGCAGGTGGGTGGCGAAGCTGTGGCGCAGCGTGTGCGGGCTCATCTTGCCGGCCAGGCCGGCGTCGCGGGCGTGGCGCTGGACGATCTTGTAGAGGCCCTGGCGGGTCAGCGGGCCGCCGCGGAAGTTGACGAAGAGCTTCGCCTCGTGACGGTCGCCGATCAGCTTCGGCCGGCCGCCGCGCAGGTAGCCGTTGATCGCCGCGATCGCCTGGCGGCCGAGCGGCACCAGGCGCTCCTTCGAGCCCTTGCCGCGGGCGCGCAGGAACCCCTCGCGCAGATCGACGTCCCCCAGCTCCAACCCGATCGTCTCCGAGGCGCGCAGCCCGCACGCGTACATCACCTCCAGCAGCGCCCGGTCGCGCAGCGCCGTCGGCTCGCTCCCCTTCGGCGCCGCCAGCAGCTTCTGCACCTCGGAGTAGTTGAGGACGTGCGGCAGCTTCTTCGAGCGCCGCGGCGCGCTCAGCGCCGCCGTCGGGTCGTCGCCGATCAGCTCGTCGCGGCGCAGGTGCTTGTAGAAGGAGCGCAGGCAGGCCGCCTTGCGGTGGATCGTCGCCGCCGAGCAGGCCGGTCGCCCCTCCCCCGTCGCCAGCTCCGCCAGGAAGTCGGCGATGTCGGCGCCGCTCGCCTGCAGCGCGTCGCGGTGATGCGCCGAGAGGTATTCCCCGTACTGGAGCAGGTCGGTCCGGTAGGCGTTCAGCGTGTTGCGGGAGAGGCCGCGCTCGAGCTCCAGGTAGGAGAGGAAGTCGAGGACGAGGCTCTGGAAGCGTTTATCGGCACCGGGGCCGGCCGGGGTGCTGGGTTCCTGCGGCTTGATCGCGATAGCCATGACGGCAGGTTCTCGGCACTCGGGCGTGATCCTTGGGGCGCAAGGGACCGTGCGTGCGGCGCGCGGGTCCTGTCGCCGCAGGGGACCCACCATCCCCAAGGACACCTTGGGGATGGTCCCCCCTACGACGCCACCCGCGCGAGGAGCGTCCCAGCGGCAAGCGCAGCCGAGAAGAACAGTGGGTCGTCATGCAGAACCCGACCCATCGTGGTGGACGGCAGTCCCGAGGAGGCGTAGCCACCGAGGTCTGCAGGTACCTGCTCCACACGGTGACGGAAAGGCTCGAGGATCGCTGCCACCCCCTGCTCTCCCTCAGGGATCGCTACGTCTACCGGTGCCAGGAGCAACTCGAGGACGGTGCGGCTGTGATGGCTGAGGCCGCGGTGGCGGTCGCGGGGGTCCGAGGAGGAGAGCCGGGGCGAGATGACCGTCGGGCAGCCCAGCGCCAGGGCCGCGTGGGCGTTCTCCAAGGCCGCCATGCCACCGTGGCCGAGCTCGGTGTCGGAGCCGATGATCCCGGGGCCGGGGCCGATCAAAACCGCATCCCAGCCCAGCGCGCCGGCGGCGTCGAGCGCGCCGGGGACGCTCAAGGTCTCGTGCTCGCCCCCGTACGACGGCGCCGCCGTGACGTGCCCGGCGAGCAGCCCGCGCTCGCGCAACCGCTTCACATCTTGCGAGAGCGAACCGGGAAGGGCGCCGCCGCTCGTCTGCACGTAGCCGACCCGCAGCCCCGGCGCCGCCTGGGCCGCCGCCCACGCCGCCGGCGCCAGGTGGCCGTGCAGCGGCAGCACCGCCACCGGAATCGGTGCGCCTTTTGCTCGCATAGAGGACATAAGGCGCGCCGATTTCTCCTCCACCGGCTCCACGGGGTGCTGGAGCGAGGTGTAGTTCAGCTTCATCACGTGGGCGTCACCCGCCTCGCCACCCGCCAGCCCCCGCGTCAGGTTGACGTGGACGACGTCGAAGCCGCCGGAGCCGAGGGCGAGGTCGAGGGCGGCGACGTTGACGACCACCTCGTCGCCCTCGCGCATCTCCCCCAGCAGGGCCTCGTCGGCCCAGGCCGGGCGCCGCTCGCCCTCGACCTCGACCAGCAGCGGCTCGGCGGAGACGACGACGCCCCGCCGCAGCTTCAGGCGACCGCTCACCCGGGCGCCGCCGCGGCCACGATCCGCTCGCAGACCTCGAGCATCTTGTCGAGGCTGCGGGCGGGGACCATCTCGTCGGAGGTGTGGACCGCGTCGGTGCCGTTGGAGAGCAGGACGCAGTCGAAGCCGTCGCGACGGAAGACGTTGGCGTCGCTGCCGCCGCCGATCGCGACCCGCTGCGGCTCCAGCCCCGCCCCGCGCAGCCCACCCTCGGCCAGCGCCAGCGCCGCCGAGTCCTTCGGCACCTGGTAGCCGCGGAAGAGCTCTTCGATCCGCACGTCGACGTCGCAGCCGTGCTCGCTCGCCCCCCAGGCGCAGGCGTCGGCGATCTCCCCGGCCACCGCCGCCGCCCGCTCGGTCTCGAGGCTGCGCGTCTCGGCGTGGATCGCGCAGTGGCCCGGGACGACGTTCCCGGAAGTTCCCCCCTCGATCAGCCCCACGTTTGCCGTCGTCCCCTCGTCGAGGCGACCGAGTTCCATCCGGCTGATCGCCGCCGCGGCGGCGGCGATCGCGTTGCTGCCCTCCTCCGGCTTGATCCCGGCATGCGCCTCCACCCCGATGAAGTCGGCGAGAATCTTCTGCTGGGTCGGCGTCGAGACGATCACCTCGCCGACCGCACCGGCGTGGTCGAGGACGAAGCCCGCGCTCGAGCGCAGTTGCGAAGAGTCAAAGGCCTTGGCGCCCCGCAGCCCCTGCTCCTCGGCCACCGTCAGCACCAGCTCGATTCCCACCGCCGCCGGCTGTTCGAGGTGGCGAGCGACCAGCTCCATGAAGACCGCCACCGCCGCCTTGTTGTCGGCGCCGAGGATGGTGTCGCCGCGGCTGCGAAAGACCCCATCGTCGTCCACCACCTCGACCCGCCCCCGGTGAGGCACGGTGTCGACGTGGGCGCAGAACATCAGCCAGCCCTCGCCGCTCCCCGGCGAGCGGGCGAGCAGGTTCCCGGCCCCGGCCTGCGCCGCCTCGGCGGCGTTGTCTTCGCTCACCTCGAGGCCCATCGCCCGCAGCTCGGCGGCGAGTGTGTCGGCGATCTCCCGCTCCTCCCCGGTGGGGCTGCGAACTTCGCAATAGCGGACGAAACGCTCGTGCAGCCGTGAGCTCACGGCCGCAAGGCTAACTCGACGGCACTTCCGACTGCTCGATCTCCTCGATCGCCTCGATCTCGGCGCCGTCAGCAGGGCGTTCGCCGGCCTGGCGGGCGGCGGCACCGACGAACTCGCGGAACAGCGGCTCGGGCCGGTTCGGCCGCGAGTTGAACTCGGGGTGGTACTGCGAGGCGACGAAGAAGGGGTGGTCGTGGAGCTCGACCATCTCGACCAGCCGCTCGTCAGGAGAGGTGCCGCCGCAGACCAGGCCCTCGTCTTCGAGCCGGCGCCGCAGCTGGTTGTTGACCTCGTAGCGATGGCGGTGGCGCTTGTAGATCACGGCCTCGCCGAAGATCTCGCGCGCTTTCGTGCCCTCGTGCAGTTTCACCGGGTCGGCCCCGAGCCGCATCGTCCCGCCCATGTCGGAGACCTCCTTCTGCTCCGGCAGCAGGTCGACGACCGGGAACGGCGTCTCCGGGTCGAACTCGGCCGAGTTGGCCCCGTCCATGCCGGCGACGTGGCGGGCGAACTCGACGACCGCGATCTGCATCCCGAGGCAGATGCCCAGGTAGGGGATCGACTTCTCGCGGGCGATCCGCGCCGCTTCGACCTTGCCCTCGATCCCGCGCTCGCCGAAGCCGCCCGGGATCAGGATCCCGTCGCAGCCCTCGAGCTTCTCCGGTTCGAAGTTCTCCGAGTCGACCAGCTCGACCTTGACGTCGACGCCGTGGTGGAAGCCGCCGTGCTCGAGCGCCTCGATCACCGACTTGTAGGCGTCGGCGAGCTGCACGTACTTGCCGACCAGCGCGATCCGCACCTCGCCGGTGGCGGCGTCGGCGCGGCGCACCATCTCCTCCCACTCGGAGAGGTCGGGCGAGGGCGCCTCCATGCCGAAGTGGTCGATGACGAGGTCGTCGACCCCCTCGGCCCGGAAGACCAGCGGCACCTTGTAGATGTTGTCGACGTCGTGGGCGGAGATCACCGCGTCGACGGGGAGGCTGGCGAAGAGCGCGATCTTGCCGCGAATCTCGCGGTCGAGCCGGCCTTCGGAGCGGCAGACCAGCGCGTGCGGCTGGATCCCGATCCGGCGCAGCTCGTTGACCGAGTGCTGGGTCGGCTTCGTCTTCAGTTCGCCCGCGTGGCCGACGTACGGCACGAGAGTCAGGTGGACGAACATCGCCCGCTTCGGCCCCAGGTCCGTGTAGAGCTGGCGAATCGACTCGAGGAACGGCAGCGACTCGATGTCGCCGACGGTGCCGCCGATCTCGGTGATCACGAAGTCGACCGCCTGCGACTCGGCGACGATGAGGATTTTCTGCTTGATCTCGTTGGTGATGTGCGGGATCACCTGGACGGTGGCGCCGAGGTAGTCGCCGCGGCGCTCGCGCCGGATCACCGAGTTGTAGACGGCGCCGGCGGTGACGTTCGAGGCGCGCGAGGTGTTCTCGTCGGTGAAGCGCTCGTAGTGGCCGAGGTCGAGGTCGGTCTCCGCCCCGTCCTCGGTGACGAAGACCTCGCCGTGCTGGAACGGGCTCATCGTCCCCGGGTCGACGTTGATGTAGGGGTCGAACTTCTGCAGCTGGACGCGGAAGCCGCGGGAGACGAGGAGCCGTCCGATCGCCGCCGCCGTGATCCCCTTGCCGAGGGCCGAGACGACGCCGCCGGTGACGAAAATGAACTTCGTGTCGCCTTTGTTCGTCGGACTCATGCTCTGCCAAGCGAGTCTAGCCAGCGCAAAGGCGGAACCGAATCGATCGTCTGCGAAATAGACCGCAACTCCCCGTAAATCGTCAGCGCGAGAACCACCGCGAGGGCGACCAGCCGGGCGTCGCCCCCCAAGGTGGTCAGCAGCCAGACCCCGGCGATCGCGCCGATCAGGTTGGACCCGGTGTCCCCCAGCATCGCCCTCTCTCCCAGCGTCAGCCACGCCCCGACCAGGACCGGGCCGGCGAAGATGCCCAGCAGCTCCAGCGGCGCCCAGGTCCAGGCGCCGAGACAGAGGCCCGCCCCCAGCAGGACCAGCCCCTTCTCGGCCCGCCCCGGCCGCAGGTCGAGCAGGTTGAAGAGGTTCGTGGCGAGGATCAGCAGCGCCACGTCGGCGATGTAGCGCCAGTCTTCGAGGCCGCGGCCGGAGACGACGTAGGCGGCGAGCGCCAGTGCCCCGATCGCCTTGATCGCCCCGGTCGAGAGCGACCCCGCCCGCAGCGCCGCCCAATGCCCGCGCCAGCCGCGCGGCGTCGCCACCGCCTCGCCGCGTCCGAGCGCGTCGTCGAGGAACCCGAGGAAGGCGATCCCCAGCAGGTAGGGCAGCCAGCGGCGCAGTTCCGGGTCGAGCAGGTCGAGGTCGCCGCGATCGTCGAAGAAGGCGAGCGGTGCCAGCGTCACCAGCGCCGCCGTCGCCAGCACCGCCCCCAGCGGGAAGGCCAGCAGCGCTCCGCGGTAGTTCTCCCGCACCAGCCCGGCGTCGCGCAGCCCGCGGGCGCCGGCCGGGACGAGGAACAGCGAGATCGCGATCGCCAGCGGCAGACCGACCCAGAGCACCTAGCCGCCCTCGGTCAGCAGGTCCGGCAGCAGCTGGTCGGCGCTGCCCTTGACGCCGAAGCTGCCGTCGGCGCCGAGCAGGGCGAAGACCAGCGCCAGCTGCCCCGCCGTCAGGTCGACGTCGTCGACGCTGGCGAGGTCGCTCGACTGAAAGAAGGAGATCGAGGACGAATCGTCGGTCGAGGTCTCCACCCCGACCGCCGGCAGGCGGGTGGCGGTGACGCCGCTCATCAGCGCCGTCTCCAGCTGGTTGGCTTTTTCGCGCTGCACCGTGCCCATCTCTTCCGGCTGGTCGCGGACGACGATCACCCCGTCGAGGCCGCCGAAGCTGCCGCTGGCGCGCGAGAAGAGGTGGCCGCGAACGACTTCGGGCAGGGTGCCGCCGAGCACCAGCTGGCGCCCCAGGCCGGTGCCGAGCTCGGTCAAGGCGTCCGAGTTGGTGCGCAGGTCCGCGAACCTGGTCTTGGCGAGGTCTTCGGCGAGGCCGTTGACGTCGACCGGCTCGCGCACCACCCCCACCCCGACCAGCCGCCCTCCGGTCGGCCCCAACGCCTCCTCGACTTCGCCGGTGATGTCGCTGGGCAGACCGCCGAGGGCGAGGATCGCGTAGCGCCTTCCCTCCAGCCGGTCCCGGGTCAGCACCGGGTAGACCCGTTCGGCGAACTCGTTGGAGCGGTTGAGGTCGGCGTTCAGCTCGTCCGCCCGCGAGCGCGCGTCCTGGAGGTTGCCGACGAGGCTGTGCTCGAGGTCGCGGCGGGTGTTGTCGAGGGCGTCGCCACCGAACTCGGCGCCGATCAGGATCCCGATCGCGAGCGCGATGAAGACCGCGATCAGCGAGGTGGCGTGGTAGCGCGCGGAGTACCCCATCGAGGCGCGAAGGCTAGTGCGCCGGGGCGGCTAGTCGATCCCGAGCCAGATCCGGATCTTCAGCCAGACCAGTTCGAAGACGTCGTTGAGGGCGGGCGAGGTGATGACGAGGATCGTCAGCAGGACGAGGAAGGCGACCGCGAAGAAGGCCAGCGGCGCCAGCGTCGAGCTCGGGTTGTAGAGCCGGCTCACCCCCTTCGCGTCGACCAGCCGCTCGCCGATCTTCAGCCGCGTGAGGAAGGTCGAGGACATGCCGCCGCGCTTGCGGTCGAGGAACTCGATCAGGTTGAAGTGGGCGCCGACGCTGACGATCAGCGCCGCCCCCTTCTCGTGGGCCATCAGCATCGCCACGTCCTCGCTGGTCCCGGCAGCCGGGACGACCTGGTGATCGAGACCCGCCTCCAGCAGCCGCTCCCGCCCCGGCGCCCGTCCGTCGGGATAGGCGTGGACGATCAGCTCGGCCCCGCAGCACAGCGCCGCGTCGCCGGCCGAGTCCATGTCGCCGAGGATCACGTCGGGCTTCAGCCCCGCTTCCAGCACCCCGTCGGCGCCGCCGTCGACGGCGACGATCAGCGGCCGCACGTCGCGGATGTAGGCCCGCAGCGCTTTCAGGTCGCGGCGGTGGCGGTCGCCGCGGACGACGATCAGGACGTGGCGGTCGCGGAAGGAGGCCCGGGTGGGCGGGAAGGCGACGTTGCCGGTCAGGAGGTCGGTCTCTTCGCGGACGTGGGCGACGGTGTTCTCGGCGAATTCGGCCAGCGCCTCGTCGATCCGTTTGCGGTGCTCCTGCATCTCGCGCTCCAGCTCGGGGACGAGGAGGACGCGACCGCGCGCGACCTCCTCGGTGCCGACGCAGATCGCCTCGTCGACGATCCGCACCCGGTCACCGTCTTTGAGCCGCTCGAAGAGGTCAGCGCCGGGGGCGTCGATCAGGCGAATCCCGGCCCGGGCCAGCATCAGCGGGCCGGCGTTCGGGTAGCGCCCCTGCGAGGAGGGCGACGCGTTGAGGACGGCGACGACCTCGGCTTCGATCAGCTCCTCGGCGGCGATGCGGTCGATGTCGACGTGGTCGATCACGGCGATCTCGCCGGGGCGCAGCCGCTTGACCAGGTGCTTGGTCCGCTCCCCCAAACGCGCGGTTCCCTCGATCGGCGCATCCGGCCGCGGGCCGTTCCTGCGCCCCAACAGGGCGGGAAGGCGGCGACGGCTGGCGGTAGCCACCCGCTCAGGTTAGCCCTAAAGGCCGCCTGACCGGCGCACAGCTTGGTCAGGCGGCTTTCAGGAGCTCGCGGGCGTGCTTGGTCGCAGCCACATCGGAGCTCTCACCGCCGAGCATGCGGCGGATCTCGGCGACGACCGCCTCGCCGTCGAGCCGCTCGACCGTCGCTTGCGCCTGCTCGCCGGCGACGTCCTTTTCGAGCCGGAAGTGGACGTCGGCGAGCGAGGCGACCTGCGGCAGATGGGTGATGCAGAGCACCTGGCGCCCCTCCCCCAGCGCCCGCAGACGCTCGCCGACCACCCGCGCGGTGTTGCCGCCGACGCCGGCGTCGATCTCGTCGAAGACCATCGTCCCGGCGCTCGCCGCCTGCCCCAGCCCGCTCAGCGCCAGCATCACCCGCGAGAGCTCGCCGCCGGAGGCGGCATCCCGCAGCGGCGCCGGCTCGATCCCCGGGTTGGGAGCGACCCGCAACTCGACGGTCTCCCGGCCGGAGGGGCCGAAGCCGTCGGGGTGCGGCTCCAGCACCACCTGCAGCGACGCCCCCGCCATCGCCAGCTGCTCCAGCTCGACCGCGACCCGTTCCTCCAGCGGCCGGGCGGCGGCTTCGCGGCCGGCGCTCAGTCGCTCGGCGAGCTCGGCCCGCCGCGCTTCCGCCGCGGCCAGCGCCGCCGCGGCCTCGGCGCTGCGCTCCTCCGCCCCCTCCAGCCGCGCGATCTCCGCCCGGCAGTGCTCGGCGTGCTCCAGCACCGACTCGACGCTGCCACCGTGCTTGCGCTCGAGGCGATCGATCGCTTCCAGCCGCTCCTCGATCGCCTGCAGCGCCGCGGGGTCGGCTTCGAGGCCCTCCGCGTAGTCGCGCAGCTCCGAGGCGACGTCGGCCAACTCCACCGCCAGCGCCGCCACCCGCTCGGCGATGCCGTCAAGGTCCCGGTCGAGCCCGGCGGCACCCTGCAGCGCCGCTTCGGCCTGCGCGATCGCCGTCGCGGCGCCGCCGCCGTCCTCGTCGGCCCCGGCCAGTCCGGCGTGGGCGGCCGCCGCGGCTTCGCGCAGTCCCTCGGCGTGACGCAGCCGCTCGCGCTCGGCGGCGATCTCCGCCCGCTCCTCCGGGACCGGCGCCACCGCCTCGATCTCCGAGAGCTCGTAGCGATAGAGGTCGAGATCTCGCTCCCGCGAACCTTCGCGCTCCCGCAGCGCCGCCAGCTCGGCGGCAAGCCCGGTGCACTCGCGGTGGGCCTCGCGGTAGGAGCTGCGCAGCTCCAGGTGCTCGGCCCCGGCGAAGCCGTCGAGGATCTCGAGCTGGGCCGAGGAGATCGTCAGCCGCCGGTGCTCGTGCTGGCCGAAGAAGGCGAGCAGCCGCCCGCCGAGCAGCTTCAGGTCGGCGGCGGTGGCGGCGCGACCGGCGACGAAGGCGCTGGTGCGGCCGCTGGCCGAAACCCGCCGGCCGAGCACGACCTCGCCGGCGCCTTCCGGGAGACGCTCCGCCAGCTCGGCCATCTCCGGCTCCTCCAGCAGCCCCTCCGGCAGGTCGAACACGCCCTCGACCCAGGCCTCGGCCGCGCCCGGCCGGACGATCTGCGCCCGCGCCTTCCCCCCCATCAACAGATCGAGCGAGTGGGCGAGCACGGTCTTGCCGGCGCCGGTCTCGCCGGTGATCGCGTTCAGCCCCTCCCCCAGCCGCAGCTCGGCCCGCTCGATCAGCAGCAGGTTCTCGATCCGCAGCTCGCGCAGCATGGGATCTGTGTAGCAACGGCCGCGGACCGACTGGCGGGGTTTTCCCGCTGGTTGCGGCTAAGTGAGAGTCAGGCGGCGAACAATGCGCCGATCACGCCGGCGCCGATGGTTGCGAACAGGGTGACGAAGCCCATCGTCATCGTCCGCTGCAGCGAGTCGAAGCGGGTGTTCATCTCCGTTCGAAGCTCGCGTACCTCACCCCTGACTTCACGCACTTCCCCCTTGACCTCGCCGAAGCCCTTCTCGACCCTCGCGTTGAGGTCGTCCAAACGCTCGTCGGTCCACGCTTCTCTTGCCATCACCGCCATGATGGCAGCCTACGAGGTATTTTGTCTACAGAGACGCGCAGAACCAAAATCCTCTGTAGAGGGTCTTGCGCAGAAGTGCGACTTAGCCAGCCGCGGGCTCACTTGGCCCGTCCGTCGGCTGGACGAAGTCCTCGGACCTGACGAGGAGGAAGCCGAGGGCGGCGCCGACGAAGGAGATGATCGCGGCGATCAGGATGATGTCGTTGAAGCCGCTGACGAAGGCGACGTCGGCGGCGTGGACGGCTTTCGCGTGGATCGCCGGCGGCAGCGGCAGTTCGGCCACGGCGCGGGAGCCGCCGGAGGCGACTGCTTCGCCCAGGCCGCTGGGAGCCCTCGGCAGCAACTCGCTCAGTTCCGAATCGACCCGCCCCTGGAACACCGCGCCGAGGCCGGCGACGCCGGTCGCGATCCCGACCTGGCGGAAGGTGGTGTTGATCCCCGACCCCATCCCCGATTTCTCCACCGGCACGACGGCGATCGCCGCCTGGCCGATGCCGGGATTGGTCGTCCCGATCCCGATCCCGGCGAAGACGAAGCCGACCAGCAGCGCGGTCCACTCCGAGCTCGGCGTCAGTCCGCGCATCAACAGCAGGCCGATCCCGACCAGGGTCAGGCCGCAACCGAGCAGAATCCGGATCGGCACCCGGTGCGAGAGCGAGCCGGAGATCGGAGCGACGACGAAGCCGAGAACGGTGAGCGGCAGGAAGCGCAGGCCCGCCTCGAGCGGGGAGAAGTCGAGCACGCCCTGCATGTAGATGGTGATGTAGAGGAAGAGCGCGAACATCCCGGCCGAGAGCGCGAACGCCACCGCCGAGACCCCGTTGAAGGCAGGCCTGCGGAAGAGCGTCAGATCCAGCATCGGGTGATCGGATCGGCGCTCGATCGCGACGAAGAGCGCCAGCAGGACGGCGGCGCCGATCAGACAGGTGAGGATCAGGGCGCTGCCCCAGCCCTCCGGGTTGCCGCGGATCAAGCCGAAGATCAGGAGGAAGAGCGCGCTCGAGAAGGTGACGAGACCCGGCACGTCGATCGGCTCGGGGTCCTGGGCCGAGACGTTGACGATCTTGCGCTCGGTCAGGACCATCGCCGCGATTCCGATCGGGACGTTGACGAAGAAGATCCACTCCCAGCCGAGGTTCTCGGTCAGGACGCCCCCCACCAGCGGCCCGACCGCGACCGCGCCGCCCACCGTCGCCCCCCAGACCCCGAACGCCGTCGCCCGGTCTTTGCCGTGGAACTCCTGGCCGATCAGCGCCAGCGAGGTCGCGAACATGCCCGCGCCGCCGACCCCCTGCAGCCCGCGCGCGAGGTTGAGCAGGGTCGGGTCCTCGGCGATCCCGCAGAGGAACGAGGCGAGGGTGAAGACGCCGAAGCCGATCGTGAAGACGCGCCGCCGACCGAGCCGGTCTCCCAGCGAGCCGGCGGTCAGCAGGAAGGCCGCCAGCATCAGCGAGTAGGCGTCGACCACCCACTGCAGGCTGGAGAGGCTGGCGTCGAGTTCCCGCTGGATGTCCGGCAGGGCGACGTTGACTACCGTGACGTCCAGCAGCAGCATGAAGGTCGCGATCGAGACCAGGACGAGGGTCCACCACTTGCGCTCCATGGCGGGCAACCCTAAAGAAGCCACGCCCTCGGCTTGTGCGGGTCGGCGCTAGACCGCGAGGTGGCCGAACTTCTCGCGGATCCGCTGGTAGAAGCTCGTCCCCGGCAGCTGCGCGAGGCGGCTGACCGAGTCGAGGAAGCTGATTTCAAGCGAGGCCCCGGCGGCGAGGTCGGCGATCTTGCCGCCGTCGACGGCGACCTCGACCGGCTCGCGTTCGGGCGCGTTGACGACGTGGAGCACGTCGCCGGGGGCGACGACCAGCGCCCGCGCGGTCAGCGAGTGCGGCGAGATGTAGCTGACGACGTAGCCCTTCACGCCCCAGGCGAGGATCGGGCCCTGGTTGGCGAGGTTGTAGCCGGTCGAGCCGACGGGGGTGGCGGCGACAAGCCCGTCGCAGCGGACGTGGCCCACCTCCTCGCCGGTGATCCGGTAGGTGAGCTCGGCGACGCGGTCGCGGGGCCGGCGGGCGAGGGTGATGTCGTTCAGCCCCACCTGCCGCTCGCCGTCGACCTTCACCTCGAGCCCGGGGAGCGGGACCGTCTCGATCTCGCCTTCGAGAGCCCGGCGGATGCCCTCGGCGGCTTCGTCGCGCTCGACCGCGGCGAGGAAGCCGACGGTCCCGAAGTTGACGCCGAAGACGGGGACTTCGGTGTGGGCGTAGCGGCGCAGCGCGTGCAGGATCGAGCCATCGCCGCCGAGGACCAGACAGATCTCCGGCAGCGTGTGTTCGGCGGTGACGTCGACGCCCTCGCCGGCGGCACCGTGCTTTTCCAGCTCCTGCTCGGTTGCCGCCAGGCGCCAGCCGAGGTCATGGGCCACTTCGGCCGCGATCGCGACGGCTTCGGAGGCCGCCGGGGGGTGCGAGTGGGTGATCAGCGCCGCGGTCTTCACTCGTCCCCCTCGACCGCGGCAACCGCCGCCTCGATGTCCTCGACCTCCGGCCCCTCGCCGCCGCACCAGACGAAGGTCTCGCGGTTGCCCTTCGGCCCGGGCAGGCCCGAGGAGGCGAAGCCGCGGACCGGCAGCCCCAGTTCACGGGCGGCGCCGGCGACCTTGAGGATCGCCTCGCGGCGGTCGGCGGCGTTGCGGACGACGCCGCGCCCGACCCGCTCCTTGCCGAGCTCGAACTGCGGCTTCACCATCGCCAGCGCTTCCCCCCCCGGCTGCAGGCAGCGCACCACCGCGGGCAGGATCTTGGCGAGGGAGATGAAGGAGACGTCGATCGTCGCCAGCGAGGGCGCGAACGGCAGGTCCGCCGGCTCGAGCGCCCGCGCGTTCAGCCGCTCGATCACGTGCACGCGGGGGTCTTCTCGCAGGCGCACGTCGAGCTGACCGTAGGCGACGTCGACGGCGGCGACCCGAGCCGCGCCCCGCTGCAGCAGGCAATCGGTGAAGCCCCCGGTGGAGGCGCCGACGTCGAGGCAGTCGCGGCCGGAGGCGTCGATGCCCAAGGCATCGAGCGCGTTTTCCAGCTTCACTCCCCCGCGGGAGACGTAGCGCGGCCCCTCGTCGACGATCAGCTGCGCGTCCGGCTCGACCAGCTGGCTCGCCCGCAGCGCCACCGGCCCGTCCCGCCCGATGCGGACTTCGCCGGCCCGCACCGCGCCGGCGGCCGCCGAGCGCGAGGGAAAGAGGCCGCGGTCGGCCAAAACCGCGTCTATCCGGGACTTCCTCACCGCCGAAACGCTACAGCGAGCCCCTGCTCCCGGCCTTTTATTCGCGGTTCAGAAACAGATGCGACATTTTCCGCGACCGGTTACCGAATTTGATCTGGTCTTTCGGAGCAAATCGGGTAAAGAGGCCGGAGAGACCGTCAAATGCAGGGTCTCTGTGACCCCACTCACACACAAGTCGCACATACGTTCGTACGCTGTTCAAGGATTCGCAAGAGGAAACCGACAAAGGAACATCACAAAGACTTCAAGGTTGATCCCCGCGTCGATATATCGCCTCGCTGCTTCCCACAGCGACGCACTCGACATTAACCGGGCTCACCTACCTCCCACGGATCCACACATATATAGAGATACATATCTCTCCTCCCTGTAGTAACCCCAGAAGCGCCCCGCCTCCCCCGGCGGGGCGTTTTCTGTTGTGGCGGCTCTAGCAAGCGGTTTCTTGGCCTTGCGTGCTTCAACAGGCGCCCTGCAAAGAGCTCGGGATCGACTGATGCGCCAGTTGATGCGCCAGTCCGCACCAGATTTGGCAAGCACCGCCTATCCCGAGCGTAAGATCAGTTGCATGGGCAACCCCTTCTTCAACGTTGACCCGATGGCAAGCCACCGACGGGCGATCGAGGCAACGCGGAGGGCGCTTAGTCCCGCCGATAGCGTCGCCCGCATCCTGAACATGACCCAGCCGCGAGTCGATCCAGTAGCCGATCACCATCGGAGGATGGAGGCGCTTGAGAGGGCGCTGTTCCCTTCACAGGGTATTGACCAGATTCTCCGGTTCGTGCAGCCGATCGATGCGATTGGAGCCCGCAAGGTGCTGGACCCAATGTCGGAGTACCGGCGAATCACTGGACGCTTCTCGGCACTTACCGGAGTTGATCCCTCACGGTTCACCGCGGCGTCGCCTGTCGACAACCAGGTAGCGGGTAGCGAGGGACACCATTACTCGCCCAACCTTGGGTTGATCGTCAACCTCTTGGGGATCGCTTGGGTCTGTGGCTGGCTGCTAGCCCGCGGAGCTGACGTTGAGCGCGTGGGTGGCCTCATGCTGGCTGCAGTCGCCCTAGCGGTCTTCCTGGCTGAAAAGAACAGGGACACCTAGCCACGCGCTCCTCGAGGCCGCTGGTGGCACACCGTCCTCCGGTATTCCCATCGACAGGCCCGACTGGACTGCACTAACCGGACAGGATTTGGCTTAACAGAGCAAAATCCTTAACAATCGCCCTCGATCATAATCCGCGTGTCGGGGGTTCGAGTCCCTCCTCCGGCATCGCGGCGCAATGGGGAATGCGCCGCTTCCCGAGGTCGAGAAGGTCCGATTTGGCAGGGGGCGGCAGGCCGGTGTCGGCGGGCGCCTCCTGACAGCCGGGCGGCCCGCGGACAGGTCATTCCGCGCGGCCGCCCGACCCTGACGACGATCGAGCTAGTTCGCAGGCTCGATCTCGGACGTTTCGTGCTGGACCTCTCCCAGCTCTGGGACCTCCTCGGCAGAGGAAGTGGCGACCACCAGCCAAATACGCCATTCCGCGGGGCTTGATGAAGTGTTGTTCACCTGTGCGACGGCGACATTCGGTTGATACGGAAAAAACTGGGTGGGATAGAGATCATATCTATACCCAATGTTCTGGATACCAACGCTGACAATGTTTCCAGCGGTCAGGGTAACCGTCGCCGATTGGAAGTGAGAGGCAGGGCACGTGAACGGAAAACTGAGGTAGTGAAAGTTCAATTTCTTTCTCCAATAATAGAAGTACTGACTGCAAGTAGATACTTCATTTAATTGGCGGTCGTCAAATACATTGTGGTACCCAAAAGCAGGTCCGCTCCAGCGAGGTCGTTGGCGAAGGTGTGGACCTCCGTCTAACAGGTGCCGTATGCCGGCCGGCGGCGGATACGGCATCGCGGGCTGAAAATACGGTGGTTTCGCTGATGCGAGGGGCGCTTGGCGGCCGTACGGTCGTGGGGCATTGGCAAATCGAACTGGAGGTAACTGAAATGCAGCTCTACGGAATTCTTCGTCGCAACGGATGGCGGACGCCAGCGGACCTGGAAGTCGCCGGGAAGAAATCGGCCGAAGTCGGCGACGAGCCGGGTTCGGGCGTGCGCTGGATCCGCAGCTACGCGCTCGGCGAGGAGAGCGGCGAGGTCGGCACCTTCTGCGTCTACGAGGCCGAGAGCCCGGTGGCGATCCGCAAGCACGCCGAGGACGCGGAACTGCCCTGCGACGAGATCATCCCGATCCTCGACACCGTGATCGTCCGCCCCGACCCCGCGCCGGTCGCCAACTGATCCCCGATCAGGCTGCCGACGGGACGATTGCCGGACGGTGCATCCGGTTTTCGTCCCGTCGGCATTGGACGGACCTAGACTGCCTTCGTGATGGGGATCCAGACCCCGCTCGTCGGCCGGGAAGCCGAGCTTTCCCGGCTCGCGGTTGCCCTGGAGCGGGCAGCGGAGGGCTCGGAAACAACCGGGCACAACCGGAAGCTGCTCCGCTTTAGCAAGCCAAATCCCGCGGGGTTTCTGTCTGTTCGCAGTTCTCTCCTCCCTGTAGTAACCCCAGAAGCGCCCCGCCTCCCCCGGCGGGGCGTTTTCTGTTGTGGGGCCAAAATCGAATCAGGCGACTGGCCAATCAGGGCCAATAGGCTGCACGAATCGCCGAGGATCGAGACAGCGAGTGGCGCCCCAAGGACGGCCGCCAGTGGCGCATCGGCTCCGAACGGGATGCCAGTTGGATCGATGGGGACGGGAGCCCGGTTGCGTTCGGGTGCGCGCTGCCTCGGGTCTTCGAGGCCTACGCCACGCTCGAGCTGAAAGGCAGCGGAACCGGCCAGCCACTTGACTACATCCCTTCGGAGGTCCACGACGACAGCGTCCTTCGCATTCTCAGGGAGCACACCGCTGCGCAACCGTGGTGGCTCGGCTATCTGGATACCGGCTGCTCGAACGTCGTATTTGACGACGCGCCGAGAACGGGTCTCTATGCCGGGTGGGGCTACGTATTGGTCGAGGCTGGACCCGACCAGGCTCAGACGTGGCGGGACCTTGACTGGAAGGGATATCTGCCGGATCTGATGTTCCCAGCTGACCGCTCCTGGCTCGTAACGACTCTCTGGGACGACGACTGGACCTGCATTGGCGGCTCCCGAGAACTCGTCGATGCCTTCAAAGTCGACCCCGAGCTCGGCGCCAGGCTCCACGAGGTCGACTCCTCGATGGAAAACGCAGTGCCCCCTGGGCACATCGCCTTTCGAGGAGGCAAAGAGGGCGATCCCGTCTCAGCGCAAATCGGATTTGCCTCTCCTCCCTGCAGTAACCCCAGAAGCGCCCCGCCTCCCCCGGCGGGGCGTTTTCTGTTGTGGGGCTCTAGCAAGCCAAACGGGGCGCATACCTACGGCACGTAATGCCGTCCTCGGAGACGGAAAACAGGCCGATGCGCCAGTCCGCCCCGAAACCGCCACAACAGGGCGGCGACTTCCCGTGTCAGTCGCGGGGGCAACGGCTGACTCAGACCGGACTCTTAACCCTGTTGGCAGCCTTGGGCGCATTCGCGGTGGCGACCACCGGGGCAAGCGCAGAAGGGGAAGCGGTGGTTGAAGAGGTGGAAATCGAAAACGGCGTCTTTGAAGCGACACTGGAAAATGGTGGCACGTTCGTGTACGCCCCCGACGGCAGCGAAGAAGAAGCTCAGCAGCGGTCAAAATCCGACTGCTCAAACGGCACCGTTTGCATGTGGTCAGGCGAAAGTTTCGGCGGCAACTTCTCGTGGTGGCCTCAGTTCCCTGCTGGCTGCAAGACCCACGAAAACAATCCCTACTTGCACTCGGGTACAAACCTGACGGGATCAACGGTCCAAGTCGGCGGGACGGGGACGTACCTCAACTACGGCGGTTGGTTCTGGAGCAGCACTGCGGTCACGGGAAAAATCTGCTGGTAGCTGAACTCCTTGGTCCTCTGGGCGTGTCGCGCCCAGAGGACAGCTGGGGCTCACGTCGCCATCATGGCGCGGGGGCTGGGTCGCAGGGCGCAACCGTGCCTTCGGCAAATTCCGCTTGGAAGGTGTCGAAGGTTGCGTAGGTGCGTGGTGATGCGGTGATGACCAGCGTCAGGCCGGAGCCAACCGCTTCGCGGCCAACCCGGAACATAATCGGCCCACTGTTCCCCGACCCGGTGACCATCACGCGGGCGGCTTTGGGCGGGGACGCAGGCTGGAAGCGCGGTTCCTTGCAGACCATTCCACTCTGAAGGTAAGTCACCGAGGCCGGTACCCCCGCCTCGCTAAGCGCTTCTTCCAAGCCGTTCGCGTCTTCAAGGCTGCGGATTTCGACGCTGACGTAGCCATCCGGCTGTGCTTCGACTGCGAAGGCGGTGGGCGTATCGCCGCCGCTAGCGCCAACGATCAGCGCCACTACGGCGATGGCGGCAACTGCGGCACCAGCAAGAGCGAAGCGCGTGCCACGTCGGTGCCAGGCGGACTTCGCAGTCGGGGCGTTCCTGGGCGTATGGGTTGCCCGCTCCGCGCCACGCTCGGCGACGATCGTCGTCAGCTCGGCGCGGAGGCGGCGCGCGTACTCGGTTTCGGCGCTTCGTTGCTCGCTCATCGCTGCTCCTCCTTGCTTGAGTTCGGTGAGGTAGTCGCTCCCCGGAGCTTGCGTCGCGCCCGGTGCAGCCGCACGCGGGCGGTCACGGGACTCACTTCGACCACAGCCGCCGCTTCGGTAACGCTCAGTTCGTCGATGGCGACCAGCTCGAATACCGCCCTCTCGTCCTCGCTCAGGCAGTCCATTGCCTCATAAAGCTGTCGTGACTGCGCGGCTGCATCGATACGCCGCTCGATCCGCGCCGCCTCCTCCTCGTCGAGAAGGGCGCTGCCGCGAAGGCGCACCTCCCGAACGCCTTCGCGGGCGCTACGTCGCCGGTCCTCGGCAACGACGACACGGGCAATGCCGTAGAGCCAAGCCCTCGGCGTGCTCTGCGGCCGGTAGCGGTGGGCGGATTCAATCGCGGCGAGGAAGATGTCCGCAGTCAGGTCGGCCGCGCGCTCGCGGTCGCCGACCCGGCGGGCGACGAAGCGCTGCAGGTTCTCCAGATTTTCGCTGTAGAAGGCGTCGAATAGCTCTGGGTCGGTCCCGATAGAAGGCAGCTGCCTGGCGCTTACGCCATGTTCTCGTGCGGCGACCACGCTTAGCTGATGACCGAGCGTGCTCGTTGGGTCTTCAATGACTCGCGGTGACTCCATCTACCTCTTAATCGTTGCAGCGAGAAAAGCGTTACCGACCACTCGGTGCTTCTGGCAACAAGAGCCTGCGAGAGCCATTCGATGCGCCGCCTCGGGATGCCAAGGGTTAGATGGTTGGCGGGGCCGTGGGACATCGAACGCTGGCCCTCGAAAAGCTCTTCGGCTGAGGCCACCGCCAGATAGGCATCCATCCTCGCCCGCACATCGTCGCCCCGGTGTCCTCCCTGCAGTAACACCAGAAGCGCCCCGCCTCCCCCGGCGGGGCGTTTTCTGTTGGGCGAAGAAAAGGGCGCCCGAAGGCGCCCCAGGATGCCGTCTATGCCGGACTAGTGCCGGTCGTCGTCGCGATCGGCCTCGTAAGGCTCACGCGAGCCGGACTTCGCCAGGCCACGGCTGATCATGTAGCCGACGGCGACGATGGCCACGAAGAGCCACGCCTGCCGGGCGATGAACTCGTCGGTGCCCGGGGCGGTGTCGCCACCCTTGATCGAAGCGGCGGCGACGAGAATGCCGACGATCACCACGACCATCGCCCAGAACTCGGTCGTCTTGAATGCTTGTTTCGTCTCGGTGGAGAGACGACGTACCACTCCGCGCCCTGCGATGCGGTCCACACCTGCTCCCGCGTTTCCGGCACGGCTCGTTGCTGACTCCATCGGTCGTTCCTCCTCGGGTGGTTCCATTTGAGGCCGACGCGACCTCTGGACGAGACCACGCAAACCCTTCGGGTGAGGCTCTCGCTTCGCCTCGGGCTCTTCCTACTGGTGACACTCTGGGAAGAACCGCTAAAAGCGAGAGCCACGACGTAACTACCCGCGCCTCGATCCCCGGAAACTCAGGTCGGTGGCCATCGCGGTCGACGGTTCGGCATCGCTGCGCTCCAGGACCGCCACCCCGTCGGGCGCGCCGGTCAGATCAAGCACACGCCGCACCTGTCCGCGAGGGTCAAGCAGGATGAGCACTGCATTTCGGCGGTGAGCTTCGACGGCGGCATCGAAGACGACGGAGAGGGAGGCGCAGTCGATCAGCGTCAACGCCTGCAGGTCGAGAATGACCCGGCTCGCGTCGGCCTGGGCGTCCGTCAGCGCCTGCTCGAAATGCGCACGGGCGCTCAGGTCCAGCTCGCCGGCGAGGATCAGCCGAATCGAGCCTCGACCCTCAGCTCTGCGCGTACAGGAGAAGAGCGCCGGTGGCCCGAGACCGGGGCCGCTGGACGAAGTGAATGAGGCGGGAGAAATGGACATTTCGGACTCCTCGACTCGAGAGCTGGGTCCGGAAGTCACTTGGTGTTGCCGGCTGTGTGCGCCGACCGCAGTGATGCCCTCCTCTGATTCAGAGTAGCGCGGCCCGGCGTCGACCGCTAGGCCGGAATGGAGTCCCGGAAGATGAACAGCTCGACCTCCATGTCGGGGCCGACGTGGGAGTTCGAGATGAAGGCGATCACCTCACGCCCCGAGAGACGCTCCACCTCGTCGATGAACCGCTGCTGCATCGCCTGCTGGAAGGCGCTGCGCGTTTCCTGCACCAGGGTCCCACGCTGCAGCTCGATCATCGTCTTCTCGACCTCGGTGTAGACGCCGCCCATCACGCAGGCGAGGAGGTCCTCGCCGAGCATCTGGGTCTTGGCGCTCACCGGGGCACGGTGGTGGTAGCGCTGGTGCAGGGCGACCATCGCATCGGTCACCGCGGCGAGCAGCTCCTCGCCGCGCAGGGGTGGAGTCGGGGCCGTCATCTCGGGCCTTCTTTCTCGTCCTCTGGCTGAAAACGCACGCGAGGCAGAGGGTGGAAGAACCCAACGAGCGGTTAGATCAGCGTAGCGCGCTGGGCTACCATCGTCGTATCTCTCGACCAGAGCCAGATCCCGCGCAGAGCCAGGTGGCATCGGAGGCGAGACGCCGCCACGGCGAGGAGCTGACCGCGATTTCCGACGGCCTGGTCGCGCTGCTGAAGGAGTTCTACGGCCGCGGCCCCACCCAGGCGAAGTCCTACTACCAGGACGACCTGGTCGTCTGCATCCTCCGAGGTGGCTTCACCCAGGTCGAGCAGACTCTCCTCGACGGGGGTCGTGGCTCGGCGGTGATCGAACAGCGGATGGAGTTCCAGGAGCTGATGCGCGAGCGCTTCGAGGAGGTCGTCGAAAAGGCGACCGGTCGCAAGGTGATCGGCTTCATGAGCGGCAACCAGCAGGACCCCGACCTGATGTGCGAGGTGTTCGTGCTGGATCCGTCCGATCTCCTCTGAGCAGCCCCGACCGCCGAGGCCATCGTTTCCCATCCAGGGGGCGGGGTAGCTGGCTCCTTCACGAGGATGTCTGGAAGGGGCCGCGCAATGCCGGCTGCCGCACTGAGTATCCGAGTTCCGGCGGAAGCCGAGCAGATGGCGCTGATACGAGCTGAGCTCGCCGAATACGCCCACGGGGTCGGGATGGCGGCCTCGGACATCGAGGACGCCCAAACGATCGCCACCGAGGCGTGCGGCAATTCGATCAAGCACGCCTACGGCGACTCGACGGGGGGATTCATCGAGGTCAATGCGAACGTCGAGGACGGGGAGCTGTGCCTCAACGTCCGAGACTTCGGCTCCGGAATCGGCCCCCGCACCGCGACGGCCTCACCCAGCCTGCACGCCGGGTTGGCGATCATCGGCGCGCTCAGCAACAGCTTTCGGCTCTCCAGTCGCCGCGGTGCCGGCACCGAGCTCGAAGCACGAATGCCTCTCGACGCCCCCAAGTGACGGCGAGCAGGAAAGGGGGGCAGCGCAGCCATCACCTCGACGCCATCCGCGTCTCGGCGATCCTCCTGCTGATTCCCTACCACGCCGCCCGCTACGTCCAGAAGGGCGACGGGGACCCCAGGATCGTCGACGCCGTCGTCTGGTTCGTCCACACCTGGCACATGCCCTTGTTCTTCGCCATCTCGGGCTTCCTGGCCGCCAGCGCGTTGAGCCGATCCACCGCGGCCCTGCAGCTGCGCGCCCGCCTTCGCCGGCTCGGACTGCCGCTGCTCGTGGGGATGCTGACCGTCGTGCCGCTGGCCAACCTCCTCGTCATCGGCGCGGCGGCGCTCTGGCCGCGCCAGGGTGCCCTGCCGCCGAAGCGAGAGCTGGACCTCGCCAACGTCTTCAGCCTGACGCCGCGGCACCTCTGGTTCATCGCCTACCTGCTGATTATCTCCCTGGTCGCGATCGGGCTCTGGCTGGCGATCCAGCGCGCACCGCAATTGGGGAAGGCGATCAACCGCGGCTTCGGCCGGCTGATGAGGTCCTGGTGGGCGGTGCCGGCCCTGGCGGCGATCAGCGCCGCGATCCTGATCACCAAGACCGGCTGGGTGGCGGGAGGGTCGGCATCCAACTCGCTCGTCCCCGCCCCGACCCTCTTCGCCTACTACAGCTTCTTCTTCCTCTTCGGCTGGCTTCTCAGCGGCCAGAGCGATCTTGTCGAACGGCTGAAACGCGGGGCCTGGCTGCGGCTCGTGGGCGGGGCCCTGATCGCCGTGCCCGCCTTCCTGCTCTTCTACGACAACGGCGACTTCACCGGCAACGTCGGCACGCCGGGGGTGTTGGCCGAAATCGACGGGCTGCGCCTCTACGGGCTGTTCACCGTCGGCCTCGTCTGCTGGCTCACCCTGTTCGGCATCTGGGGAGTGCTGGCTCGATACGTTCGCCAGGAGTCGCGGGTGTTGCGCTACCTGTCGGACGCGAGCTTCTGGATCTACCTCGTCCACATCCCGTTCCTCGTCGCCCTGCAGAGCTCGCTCTCCACGACCGACCTGGCGATCCCCCTCCGCTGGGTCCTGACCGTGATCGGAACCCTTGCGCTGGCCATCGGCTCGTACGCCTTGATCCGTGGGACCCGCAGGTTGGCGACGAAGCTCGCCCACCCTCGCCACGCTCCCGGCTAGCCGGCGCCCCCGCGCGTCATTCCAGCGGGACCCGGCGGCGCAGGCGATCGAGAACACGCAGCGCCCCGAGGTTCCGCAGGGCATACCCATACCGAAGGCCGGCGGGCCGGAAGTCGATCGCGGAGCAGGGAGGGCAAAGAGCGCTCGGATGGACACCGTCCCCGCTCAAGCCCTGGCGGGGAACGCCTGGCGCGACCATCTGCCGCCAGAAATTCCACAGCGGCAGCGCCCGGTTCTCGGCGAGGGCGGCTATCTCCGCGTTGAACCGTGCGACCCGCTGCGAGAACGGCCGCTGCACCCGGGGCGGGATCGTGCTGAGCACCGGAATGGTCCCGGCGCTGGACACGAGGCGGACCACGCGAGCGAGATCGCGGCGGAACCGGACTGCGGTGAAGTCCTCCACGTCGTTGGTCCCGAACATGATCAGGGCAACCGAAGGGCGGAGCAGTCGCAGCTCGCAGCTGACGGCGGGCAGCCCCTGGCACTCGGGAAGCGCTTCGCTTGGGACGAGGGCATCGACCGCCCTCCATCCGCCCACGGCGGCGACGCCGAGGCGCGAGTAGCTGTTGCTGACCGGGCAAAGGGCCTCCTCGGAGCCCTCCGGCACCGAGGTCTCGCCGAAGAACTCCAGCGTCCCGCGCAGCTCGCTCCAAGCCCCCAGGCGAGGCGCCCGGCACGCCAGCGCCTGCAGGAACGACGGCGAGGCGGTGATGCTGTCGCCGATCTTGGCGAAGACCCCTGGACCGTTGCCCAAGCGCTCCCCCCGGCCAGCGACCTTCTCGAGGTGGCCGATGACAACGGGTCCGAGGGACGGCACGACCGGCAGCTCCTCCCATTCGGCGCCCGAGGACTCGTGGCTGAAGACGAGGCCGAGGGCAAGCAGGGCCAACGAGGCGCAGACGGCCTTAAGGGCGACTTTTCTTGGCTGAGGACGAGCCATACGGCCTGCCCACCCTACGGTCGGCGCTCCGGCGAGGAAGCGCCTGCTACCGTGGATAGGTCGGGTTTGGCCGATTCGCCACCCGAGAGGTTCCGTTTCCTCCGTGTGCCGCCTGGCGCCTAGGGGCCGCAGGATCTCCCTAGTCGTTCGACAAGGAGCACCACAAATCACTTCGTTTGCCGATCTCGGCATCTCTCAACCTGTAATTCGCGCGCTTGCGCGCCGTGACATCACCACCCCCTTCCCCGTCCAGCAGCTGGTCGTGCGCGATGCGCTCGCCGGACACGATCTCCTCGTTCAGAGCCCGACCGGTTCGGGCAAGACGCTCGCCTTCGGCATCCCCATGCTCGAGCGGCTCTCGCCCGAGCCGGGACGCGTCAGCGCCCTCGTCCTCGCACCCACCCGCGAGCTCGCCGGCCAGATCGTCGACGAGCTCCGCCCCCTGGCCGAGGCCTGCAAGCTGCAGATCGCCGCCGTCTACGGTGGCGTCGGCTTCGGGCCTCAGATCAAGGCCGCCCGCAGGGCCGACATCCTCGTCGCCACCCCCGGCCGGCTCGAGGACCTGATCGAGCGCCGCGTCGTCAGCCTCGAGCACGTCCGCGTCCTGGTTCTCGACGAGGCCGACCGGATGCTCGACATGGGCTTCAAGCCAGCCGTCGATCGGATCGTCGCCCAGACCCCCAGGCAGCGCCAGACGCTGTTCTTCTCCGCCACCCTGGAGGGCGCCACCGGGAAGGTCGCAGCGGCGTACACCCGCGACGCCCGCCGCCACACCCACGCGCCGAAACAGGCCAAGGCCGACATCGACCACCATTTCCTCCCGGTCAGCACGCAGGGGGAGAAGCTCGACCACCTGGTTGCCCAGTTGCAGGACGGCGAGTGCGGACCGACGCTCGTCTTCGTCCGCACCAAGCGCGGCGCCGACAGGTTGGTGAAGCGCCTGCGCAGCCGCAAGATCGAAGCGGTCGCGATGCACGGCGACAAGACCCAGCGCCAGCGCGAACGCGCCCTGACCCGATTCGAGGGCGGCGAGGTCGAAGCCCTCGTCGCCACCGACGTCGCCGCCAGGGGCATCGACGTCGACGGCATCACCCACGTCATCAACTACGACACCCCGGAGGACCGCGACGCCTACGTCCACCGGATCGGTCGCACCGGCCGCGCCGGGCGCCGCGGGACCGGCGTCAGCTTCGTCCTCGCCGACCAGGCGGACGAGGTGCGGCGGATGGCCGGGGACCTCGGCCTGGTCCGGGAGTTCGAGGTCGCCCACGGCGGCGGCCCCAAGCAGCTCGAGTCGCGACCCTCGTCAGGACGGTCCCGGGGCCGGCGCAGGAACAGATCACGGCCATGACTCCCATCACCGCGCAAAGATGGAGTTGCGCCGGGTGCGGCGTCACCGCCAGTCGCAGCGACGCCGGGGAGATCCCGCTGCCGGAATGCTGGGAGGCCTGCCCTGACGGGACCTTCTGCCTTGGCTGCAGAAGGTCCCGGGCGGCCGAGGCGGCTATCGACTCGGCCCCGGCCGTGACCGACCGCAACGACCGCGCCCGGCTCCGCCGCACCGCGGTAATCGAGTTCGAGCTGCTGCGCAGGCCGGATAAAACCAACGGCTCGATCGCAAAAGCCTGCCGCTCCTCGATCCCGGTGGTCGCCGCCGCGAGACGGCGGCTGGGCGTCGAGGGCTGAGGATGGGCTCCGTCGAAGCCGGCATCGGCCTGGCCCTGGTCGCCGCCGTGATGGCAAACCTCGCCTCGCTGCTGAAGCACCGCGGCTGCCAGCAGGTCCCGCCGGTGCGGATCCAGGCGCCACTTCAAAGCGCCCGGGGACTTGCCGCTTCGCGCTGGTTCGCCGCCGGTTGGGGCATCGCGGCGATCGCCTGGCTGATCCACGTCGCGGCGCTCTCGATGGCGCCGATCTCCCTGGTCCAGGCGGCCCTCGCCGGGGGCGCCGTCAGCCTCGCCGTCCTCTCGCAGAGGCTGTTCGGGCAGGCGGTCGAGCCACGCCAATGGCTGGCGCTGCTCCTGGGCGGGTCCGGCCTCGTCATCCTCGCCCTGACCCTGCCGAGCATCGACGGCAGCCACTCCGAGTTCGCGCTCGCCGCGATCGTCGGATTCGAGGGCGCGCTCGGGATGCTCGCCCTCAGCCTTGCCCTGGGCTACCGGCGCCAGCTGTTCGCGGTCCGTCACGGCGCGCTGCTCGCCGTCATCGCCGGCACCCTCTTCGCCTTCGCCGGAGTGGCGATCAAGGCCCTGACGGGAGAGGGCGGCCTCTCGCCCCTCGTCCTGGCGCCCTGGATCGCCGTCATCGTCGCCTGCGGGGCCCTCGCCCAGTACTCCGCCGTCGCCGCCCTCCAGCGCGGCGGGGCGATCGAGACGATCGGGCTGATGGGCCTGGTCGCGAGCGCCGCCCAGATCCTCAGCGGCGTCGTCGTCTTCGGCGACCCCCTTGCGAGCGGATCGGTCGGGATCGGCCTTCAGGCCACCGCCTTCGGCCTCGTCTGCGTCTCCGCCCTGCTGCTCCCTCCCGCGCACGCGGCGGCGAGCCCGCGAGGGCAGTCGCTCATCGGCCGGCCCGCATAGCGGCCAACCCTTCGCTCAACCGCCTCACGCTGGTCGCTCCCTCCGGCACCGGCACGGCGCGGAAGGTCGAAGCCGGCAGGTGCAGGCGAAAGGCGATCCTCCCCTCCGGGTCGAAGCCGGTCACCAGGGGGTTGTCGCCCCAGCTGACGAGCCAGCCACCGTCGCTCGTTTCGCGGGCCGAGCCGCAGCAGTGGCTTCGCTGCACCTCGGGGTCGTTCAGCTGGCCGCGGTAGAGGGCCCTCCCCTGCTTCAGGTCGAGCCGGTAGAAGACGACGCGCGGGCGGCGCGGGCGGTCCTTGCCGTTGTCGAAGACGGTGAGGCGCCCACGGCGGTCGATCCGCGCGTCGTGCTGGCCGCCGAGCAGCTTCGTGGCCGGATCCCCCATCACTTTCAACGACTTCCCGGTGTGGGTCCCCCCCAGCTTCCAGTTGATCTCGCCGGTCGAGCGGTCGATTCCGTAGACGGCGTCGGTGTGGCGGGTGGAGATCACCACTTCGCCGCTGCCGCGCGGCTCGATCGAGTTGATGTGGACCGGATCGAAGATCTCCCGGTGGAGGCGACGGCGGGGGTTGCTGAGCACGTTCCGCCACCAGCGCCCGGTCTCACGCAGGGCGATGTGCCCGCGGGAGTTCCAGCGCCAGACGACCTCGCCGGCAGGGTCGACTTCCTGGACTTCGGCCGAGGCGATCGCCGCCCGCTTCGGGCCGCCGAAGCGGCGCAGGTCGGCGGTTTCGGGCACGTAGGTGTCGAGCAGCACGTTCCCGTTCGGAAGTTCGCGGTACTCGTGGCCGTCGACGATCGAGCCGCCGGTCCTGACCAGGCGCAGCAGCTTCCCCGACTCCGACCGCACCTCGTGCGCCATCCGCGGGTCGAGGCCGTAGCCGTCGCCGAACGACCGCGCCCAGACCAGGTTGCCGTCGCCGAGGACCTGTCCCCAGAGCGCCCGCGTGTCGGGGTTGTACCACCAGCGCGGCACCCCGTCGTGGTCGAAGACGATCACCCACGGACGGCCGTCCGCGGGTGCCGAGAAGGTGACCACGAAGAGGCCGGGAGCGGTCGGCCGCAGGGATTCGAACCGCGAGGAGGGAAAATCGGCGGGCGGGGAAACCGGCGTCGTGGGGGCTGCCCTTCGCTCGGGATCGCCCTGGCCGCCGTTGCCGGAGACCGCGGCGAACACGCTGAGGGCGGCCACCACCACGACAACCAGGCAAGTCAGCAGGCGCTTCATCGGAAAACCATAGGAGGGTGCTCCTAGATTGCCTCATCGAGCTCGTCGGCCGGCCCGGAGAAGTTTGTTGATTTGGGAACGATCGAGTTCTATGTTCCTTTAGGCACTCAGCGTGTTGTCAGCAGGTCCGCTGTCTGCGCAAACAGGATCAACGGCCCAAGGCCAACACGAAAGGAGTCCCACCATGGAGAGCAGCGAATCGAGGAGAGACTACGAGCGGCGGGTGGCAGAACGGCAACCGACCGGCTGGACCGTATTCGCCGGCGCCCTGATGCTGATCGTCGGCTCGCTCGACGCCCTCTGGGGCCTGGCGGGCATCCTCAACGACGAAATCGTCTTCGTCGGCGGCCAGGGCGGCGTGATCATCGCCGACGTGACGACGTGGGGCTGGATCCACCTCATCCTCGGCTCGATCGTCGCCGCCACCGGACTGGGGCTCTTCGCCGGGACCGAGTGGGCGCGGTTCGCCGCGATCTTCTTCGTCTCGATCAACGCGGTCGCGCAGATCGTCTGGTTCCCCGCGGCGCCGCTCTGGGCGTTCCTGATGATCATCCTCGACGTGACGATCATCTACCAGCTGACCGCCCGCTGGGAGGAATAGAACGTGCTCCCAGTCGCAGACATCGGCTTCGGCGAACTGCTCCTGCTGGTACTGGAGTTCTTCCTCTTCGTCGCCTGGCTCTGGATCCTCTTCGCGATCATCTCCGACCTCTTCCGCGATCACGGGATCTCGGGGTGGGGCAAGGCGGCCTGGGTCTTCTTCCTCTTGATCCTGCCGTTCCTCGGGGCGCTGATCTACCTGATCGCCCGCGGGGACGGGATGCGCGAGCGGACGATCAAAGCCCAGGAGGACGCGAAGAGCCAGTTCGACTCCTACATCCGCCAGCAGGCCCACAGCTCGCCCGGCGACGAGCTGCACAAGCTGAACGAGCTGAAGGAGAAGGGCGCGCTCTCGCCCGAGGAGTTCGAGCGGGCGAAGGCGAAGCTCCTGACCTGACGATCGGTCGGCTGCTCGCTGCATGGAGGGCCGGGGCCCGATCCCCATCCGGATCAGGCCCCGGCCCCACTCCTTTGCGGCGCCCTATCCCCCCGATGCGGCGGCCCAGTCCATCCGCGCATCGCTCCCCCAGCAGCGCCGCTCGCGCAGCATTCACCTCCATATGGAGCGAGGCAAACGTTCGGGCAAAAGGGTTTCTATCTAGGGCTGAGCGTTTCGACCGCTGGGCGGGCTTGGGTGGACGGGGCGGCGATCGCGTCGACCGCCGCCGCCCCTCCGAGCGCCGGGGCGAGCGCAAGGTAGGAGAGCACCGGCGCTGCAACCGGCAGCTGCTCCCCGCTTCCGCTGGCGACGAAGTGGTGGATCACTCCCCACATCGCGCCGATCGACGCTTCCGCCGCGAACACGGTCGGCCGCTGCTCCGGGGGCGCTCCCCGCTGCAGCATCGCCGCCAACCTGGCGATCGTCTCGCTGCGCCATCGGATCGTCTCGGGACCCGGCGAGAAGACCTCGCGGAAGGCGAGGTTGGCCAAGGTGGGATCGCCCGCGAGATGCTGGCAGAGCCTGACGATCATCCGGTGAACGCCGCTCGCCCAGCCGTCGGCTGTGAGGTAGAAGGGTTCCGCTGTCGCCAGGGTGCGGTCGCTGAGCGTCTCGAGCGTCGCCAGGAAGCAGTCCGCCACCCCGTCGAAGTGGGCGTAGAAGCTGCTCCCCGAAACACCGGCGGCGGCGCGCACCCGCGGCACCGTCAGCATCGCGTAGCCCTCCCTGCTCGCCAGCCTCGCCGTTGCCGCCAGGATCATCGCGCGCTCGTCGCCAGGGGGCGGCTTGGCAGCGGCGGCGGGCAGCGGCGGCGCCCCGTCGAGCCCGAGGCTGCAGAGGCGGGCGACGTCGTCGTCGCAGAAGGAGAGCGCCCACTCCATCAGCTCATCCCCGTCGAGCGCCAGCTGCCGGGGGTTCTCGGAGAGCAGCCGCGCCCGTGCCACCCGGCCGCAGCCGGCGACGATGCCTTTCACCACAAGTCGCGGCAGCCGGGTGGACTCCTCGGCGAAGCTCTTCGCCACCAGCGCCTCGAAGAGCCGGTTCGTACGCACCACATGCTTGGTCGCAACGGCGCCGGCGGCGAAGACCTCGACCAGGGCCAGCCGCGCCGCCTCGGGGTTGTCGGCGATCTGGCCGGCGAAGGTGAGAAACCCGAGCCGGAGCCGCTCGCGCCACTCCCCCTCACCCTCGACGGCGGCGAGGACCCCGCGCAGCGAATGGCTGACGATGGCGTCGTAGGTGGCGAGGAAGCACTCTTCCTTGCCGGCGAAGTGTTTGTAGAAGTCGCGCTTCGAGACGCGGGCGCGCTTGGCCAACGCCGCCACGGTGACGGCGTTGCAGCCGTGTTCGGCGACGAGCTCGACCATCGCCTTCCGCAGCCGCCTGCACTGGTGCGCGGCGACGTCCTCCGCCGAGTGCCCCGGCCCCGGTCTCAGCTTCGGGTAGCGAGAGCTCCGCGATCGCGCGCCTCGCGATGAGTTGGATCTGCCGGTTGCCCCGGCACCCGCGCGTCCGCGCGAGCCATTCGTAGCCAATGGCCTGAACCTCCAAGGTATTTCGGAACGGCGTTCGTCGCCCGTTCCTTGATGACAATCTGTCCGTACCAACACTGGACAAGTCGTCTAGTTGCTGCGCCAGGTGGGCAAAGGCAAACGCGGGCAAGGGTCCGGTTTGGCGAATATCCCTGCACAGAAGCGAGAGCTGCGGGTCTGATGGTCAGATCTGCTGCTGCTGCTCGCTCTCGGCGGCCGCGGTGAGATCGGCGGCGATCTTCACCGCGGCCGAGAGCAGCGGCGCCGCCAGCACCAGGCCGACGGTGCCGAACAGGCAGCCGCCGGCGATCGTCGCGATCAGCACCGCCAGCGGGTGCAGCTTCAGCGCCGCCCCGTAGGCGATCGGCTGGACGAGCTGCTGGAAGACGCCGTTGGCGAGCAGGACGACGACGGCCAGCGCGGCGGCGGCCTCCGGTCCCTCGCCGCCGAGGGCGATGATGACGGCGAAGGCGCCGGCGGTCCAGGCGCCGATGTAGGGGACGTAGCCGCCGAGGAAGGTGACGACCGCGATCGTCCCCGCCAGCGGCGTCCCGAGCAGCAGCGCTCCCGCCCCGACGATCAGCGCGCTCCAGGCGGCGACGATCGTGACCCCGAGGAAGTAGCCGCGCAGGCTGCCGGCCACCCGCCCCAGGATCGAGCGCGCGACCGGGACCGGGACCCCGAGGTGGCGCTCGACGAAGCCGCTGATCGTCGGCGCGTCCTTGAGCAGGAAGAAGAGGCTGAGCGCGGTGAAGGAGAGGAAGACGGCAAGCGAAGCCAGCCTGTCGACGCCGCCCAGGAGACCTTGGGTGAGCGCCTGGAAGGCGGCGCTGACCGAGGCGCTCGCCTCGGCGTTGGCGTCGGCGGCGGTCGGGGCCTTGACGCCGAGGTCCTGAGCCCAGCCCTCGATCTCGCTCGCTCCTTCGTGGAGCCGGGCGGAGAGGCCGTCGGCCTGGCTGGCGATCCCGGTGAGGACGATCAGCCCCACCCCGAGCCCGATCGCGACGATCGCGAGCAGGACGAGCCCGGCGCCGAGCCCGCGCGGAACCCCGCGGCGCCGGAGCCAGTCGACCACCGGCGTCGCGACGGAGGCGATGATCCCAGCGGTGATCACCGGCATCACGATCGCCTCGGTGAGGGAGAGGAGCCAGATCGCCCCGATCAGAGCCGCCGCGACGCCGACCAGGAGCCAGGCCGAGAAGCCGAGGTCCCGCAACCATTGCGGCGCCGCGAAAAGGCCGCTGAGGGCGCCGGGTTCGATCTCGATGACTTCCTCTTTGGCGGAGCCCTTCCATACTCGACGCATGAACGCCTCAGACACTGTCACCTATGTCGGACACGGCACCGTCCTGATCGAGGTCGAGGGCACGCGCCTGCTGACCGACCCGCTGCTGCGCAAGCGGGTCGGGCCGCTGGTGCGCCACGGCCCGGCGCCGGCAGCCGGGATCGCCGAGAACCTCGACGCGGTGCTGATCTCCCACCTGCACCACGACCACGCCGACCTCGCCTCGCTGCGCCTGCTCGAGCGCGGGACGCCGCTGCTGGTGCCGCCGGGCTCGCGGGAGTTCTTCGAGCGCCACGACCTCCATCCCGTCACCGAGCTGGCGCCGGGGCGCTCGGCCCGCGTCGGCGCGCTGACGGTGAGCGCCGTCGAGGCCCACCACGACGGCGGGCGCCGGCGGTTCGCCAGGGAGGCGCAGGCGATCGGCTTTCTGGTGCGCGGCCGGCGGCGGGTCTACTTCGCCGGCGACACCGATTGGTTCCCGGGCATGGAGGATCTCGGCCCGGAGCTCGACCTGGCGCTGCTGCCGGTCTGGGGCTGGGGACCGACGGTCGGCTCCGGCCATCTCGATCCCGCCGCGGCCGCCCGCGCCGCCGCCGCGATCTCGCCGCGGCTGGCGGTGCCGATCCACTGGGGCACGTTCTACCCCCTCGGCCTCGACCGCTTCCGCGGCGACCGGCTTCGCCTCCCCGGCCGTGAATTCGCCGCCCGGGTGAGCGAGCTGGCGCCTCACGTCGCGACCCGCGTGCTCTCGCCGGGCGAATCGACCTCGCTCGCGTAGGCGGCCTGCCCCAGCCCGGCCAGCCAGCCGCGGAAGACCCGGTGGACCCGTTCGGCCCCGACGACCTCCTCCGAGGGCCACTGGAGCTCGGCGGGGTGCAGCACGAAGGGGAAGCTCTGGGTCCCCCCCATGCCCCCGTGCGATCCGACCAGCTCCTCGAAGGCCGCGACCTCTTCGAACTGCGGCCAGCAGGTGCTGTTGACCATCAGGTCGGCGCAGTGGGGAAAGCCGTCGGTGCGGCGCAGGTGGTCGGCGGCGTTGGGCCCGAACGGCGCCAGCGGGTCCTCCCCCTCGACCCGGTCGTCGGCGAGGAAGCGCGTCCCCGCCGCCCCGATCGCCAGCGCCCCCTCGCGCTCGGAGCGGACGAGGATGAAGCCGACCCCGGGATGGTCGCGCAGGGCCGGGATCAGGCGCGGGTAGAGGGCTTCGATCCGCTCGCGGGTGAGGCGCCCGGGCTGGCGCGGAAAGCTGATCAGGCCGAGGCATCCCGAGGCCATCACCGAGAGCTCCGGCAGCTCGTCGCCGTGGGCCTCGGCGACCTCCCGGCGCGAGTCGGAGTCGAGCATCACCGCCCCCTCGGCGCGCCGGTCCTGGGTCGCCGCCCGCACCGTGCGGCCGGCGACGGTGTCCTCGCGCGCGACCTCGGTCAGGCCGGCGCTCAGGTAGGAGAGCGCGTCGTCGTCCCCGCCTTCGGCCGCGACCACGCTCTCGGGGTCGCAGGCGCCGCGGACCAGGTCCTCCAGCGTCTGCCCGTAGCGGTCGCGGAAGGTTTCCCCCTGCGATTGCCCGTGGTCGGAGAGCACCACCAGCCGGTACGGGCGCGGCGCCTCCTCGCAGGCGGTCGCGATCCTGGCGATCTGGCGGTCGAGGTCGCGGAGCACGGCGAGGGCGTCGTGCCGCTCGATCCCGGAGTGGTGGGCGACCTCGTCGTAGGCGAGGAAGGTGGTGTAGACGACCGGGCGCCCGGCGAGGGCGTCGCCGACCACGGCGGCGACCTGGAGGTCCCGCTGCACCACCGTCGCCCAGGCGCGGACGAAGGCGTAGGAGCGGCTGCGGTGGATTCGCGGCCGCACGTCGTCGCGGACCTGGCTGCGGGCGGCGCGGCGCTCGCGCCCGACCTCCGCCAGGGCGAGGACCAGGGTCCGGGCCACCGCGTAGGGCTGGGCGAAGTAGGCGGCGTAGTCCCTGCCGATCGGGCCGCGCCGGTGCAGCGCCGTGCTCATCGTCAGCATCGAGTGCGGGGCGTCGCCGGAGAGGATGTTGGCGCGGCTGGCGCCGTCGGCGTGGAGCAGCCCGCGCCCGTCCGAGTGGCGGCGCTCGATCTCTTCCGCGTCGCGCGGGTGGTTGGTGACGATCGCCGTCCCACGCTCCTTCTCCCACCAGCGGAAGGCCGGCATGTCCTCGTTGGAGCCGTGCAGGAGGCCCGCCTGGCAGGCGCCGGTCTGCGAGGACCAATCCGTCTCCCAGCGCCGCAGCCGGTGCGATTCGCCCCGCACCCAGCTGGCGAGGGTGGGAGCGCTGCCGTCCTGCAGCGCCCGCAGCAGGACGTCGTGGGCGAGGCCGTCGATCTCGAGGAAGAGCAGGCCCGGGACCTCGCTCTCCACCACCTGCTTGCGCCGCCGCGCCTGCCGGCGCACGACCTGGTGGTGCCAGGAGTCGTCCTCGTCGATCGCGAACAGCGAGTAGACGAGCGCGGTGACCGCCGCGAGCACGATCGTGACCACGGTGCCCTCCCAGACGCCGGCGATCTCGCCCCCGGGGATGGCGTCGATCGCCAGGGTGACGAGCAGCCCGTTGAGCAGGAGCGCCGCGAGGCCGAGCGTCAGCACCGTCAGCGGCAGGGCGAGGCGGGCCAGGGTCGGCCAGACCAGCGAGTTGAGCAACCCGATCAGGGCCGCGGCGCCGAGCGCGGTCGCGGCGCCGTCGAGGACGAAGCCGTCCAGCAGCTCGGAGAGCAGGAGGAGGATCGCGGCGTCGAGCAGGAGGACGAAGACCCCCCGCCGGATCGTCTTCAGGCTCATCGCGGCTCCGCCTCGACCGCGATCTCCCCGCCGGCGGCGGCCGCGGTCAGCCGCTCGTAGTCCTTCTGGTTCTGGTCCGCGCAGGCCTCGGCGAAGCGGACGAGCGCCCGGTCGAACGCCTCCCCCTTGCCCAGGTAGGAGGCGATGCCGATGCGGTCGCCCGAGCGGGCGTGGGCCCGCGCCAGGGCTTCCCCGCAAAGCGCGCCGTAGGCGGTCAGGTCCGGAGCCGACATCCGCTCGAGGTCGGCCGAGCCCTTGCCGTCCCAGAGCTGGCGCACGTAGAAGCAGCGCTCCTCGCCGTCCAGTCCCTGCACCGCCACCCAGCCGAGGAAGATGTCGCTGGCCGCCTGCATCAGCCGCTGGCCTTCGACCACCCGGCGGCCGTGGTCGGGGTAGGCGCTCGCCCCCAGGTAGGGCTCCAGCACCGACGGACCCGCTTCCTTCGCCTGCAGGAAGAGCGGGTCGCCGGAGTCCCGGCCGAGCAGCAGCACGATCCAGGCGCGGGTGCCGACGCTCCCCACCCCCACCACCTTGCGGGCCGCGTGGACGTAGCGGTAGGAGGTGACGAGGTGCTGGCGGTCGGGGCTCAGCGACTCCCGGTAGGCGGCGAGCACCGCCTGCAACTGGGCGTCGGCGTCCGCCGCGTCCGTCAGCTCCTCCAGGGGCGTGATCAGCGGCGGGTCGCCGGCGATGCGGAGCTCGCCGTCCTCTTCCCGGGTCAGCTTGCCCAGGGCCCGGAGGCTGTCCTTGGCGCGCGCCTTGGCGAGATTGCGCTCGAGCTGGCGGTAGCGACGCCTGCCGACCTGCGAGCGCAAAGCGTCGAGCGCCGGCTCGACGTCGAGGCGGGAGTACCAGACGTCGATGTTGCGCATCGCCGCGAAGCCCCGCATCGATTTCCTGTAGGCGGCCACCGCGCCGCGGACCGCCTCGCCTCGCTTGCGCCCGCCGAGGCCCCGCTCCCTGCCGGCGACGGCGATGCTGGCGGCGAGACGCTTCACGTCCCACTCGAACGGGCCGGGACAGGTCTCGTCGAAGTCGTTGCAGTCGAAGACGAGGCGGCGGTCGGGGGCGGAGAAGACGCCGAAGTTCGAGAGGTGCGCGTCGCCGCAGAGCTGCGCGGTGAGCTCGGTGGTCGGGGTTTGCGCGAGGTCGGCGGCCATCACCGCCGCCGCCCCGCGGAAGAAGGCGAAGGGAGAGGCCAGCATCCGCCCGTAGCGGAGCGGGACCAGCTCGGGGACCCGGGACTCGTCCTGCCGCCCGAGGATCTCGACCGGATCGCGCGCGGAGACGCCCATCTCCGCGTGGCTGGAGCGCGGGACGGCGTCGCGGGCGTCCCTGCCCGCCGTCACTCGCTCAGCGGCGTCCGCACTGGGGTTCTTGATCAACACGTGCGGAGTCTCCCCCCGAGCAGCCCGCAAAGCAACCGGGCGGGGGCGCCCACCCGCATGGTGCCCTGCTGCCGCCATTGCCGAAGTCCCGCTTCCAGTATGTTGCTCCGCCGCACGAGGCTGACCATGGGAACGACCGAGAATCGACAAGTGATCCGGCTTGAAGCGTCCCATTCGATCTCGGATGCAGAACGGCTGCTGGCCCAAATCCACTCCGCGGGTCCGGGAGCCGACCTCCTGGCTTCGACCGACCTGAAGGACCACTACTTCGCCGGCACCGCGGCCTACATGCAGCTGCTGATCAGCTGGTGCCGATACTGCCCCGAAGGCCGCCTGCGAGTGCACGTTCAAGAGAACGACGGCGAGCACCAGGCCAGGGCGGTGCTCGAGCGGTTCCTCAAAAAGGACTACGGGGCGCTTGCCCTCGCCCTCGCCGGTGGGATCTGGACGCGGGGCGGCGAGCGGCAGCTGACCGACCTGGCCCGCCCGCTCCTGGACCGGCGCCTCGAGGAAATGGACGACCGCAGGAAGCCGCCCTGGAAAGGGCCGAAGCTCTACGCGATGTGCCTCGACGAGTCCTGGGCCGAGGCCCCCGGCATGCTCTATCGCCCCCGGGAGTCGGGCGCGCCGGAGCCGGAAGTTCTCGGCTTGGAGAATTTCCAGTGGCTGGCCCGCGGGATCTCGGAACGCCTCGCGGCCGGATCCGGGGGAGGGTCGCTGGCCAGCTCGGGGAGCCTGTCGAGCATGCTGTTCGAGCTTTTCCGCAACACGCACTCATGGGCACGCGCCGACGCCGGCGGCAAGCCTTACGGCCCCTCCTCCTCCGCTCGCGGGTTCCGAGTGCAGCGCCATGACCTCAAGGTCGCGGACGAGGAGCAGATCGTCTCCAGCCTTCCTCCTCTGAAGGACTTCTTCTCCCATTCCCAGCTTGCCCCCGGGGTCGACCGAAGGCACTTTGCCGAGGTGACGGTCTTCGACAGCGGCCCGGGGCTCGCCGCCCGCTGGCGAGGCGCCCCGGTGGAGAGGGCCGGGGACCTGGAGGCGGAGCACTCCGACGTGAGGGCCTGCCTGCGCAAGCACTTCAGCACCTCGATCGAAGAAGGAAAAGGCAAAGGGCTGCACCGGGTGCTCCAGGACCTGACCGCCCTCTCGGCGTTTCTGTGGCTCCGCTGCGGACGGCTCAGCCTCTACCGGGATTTCTTCGCCACGCCGTACGACCCCGAGCATGCCGCCGACGAGCCGTTCCTGCTCGACTGGACCGGGGGCATCGGCGGCCCCACCGCAGCCCCGCTGACGGCGGGAACCTTCTTCACGGCTCTGATCCCGATCGGAAAGAACTTCCGGCAAGAGACCCTGCTCACCTCCAAATGACTCTCCTCAAGCAACCTTCGGACTTCTTCCTCTTCGACCTCGTAACCGGTGAGAACGAGGACAAACAGGTCGACGTCGTCTGCTTCACCGCCAACACCAGGATCGACAGCGAACTCCTGGTCGAAGCCCTCGAGCACCACGTCGGAGCCTCCTCGGTCTCGCCGAACCGGCTGCTCCTGATCGCACCCGAGCCCGCGCTCGAGCAGGCGCAGGAGGCCGCGGACAACGAGAGGGTCAAGGAAGCCCTTCCCACCTTCACGCAGTACATGAACACGCCGCAGATCTCCCTGCTCCTGTTCGACCGGGACGGCAACCTGACCGCCCCGGCGGGCGACGTCCCGCCGGACGACCGCGAGGCCTTCTCCAGCCACCTCCTCCGCGAGGGGCTCCTCCGCATCTTCCGGCTGCGGAAAGGGATGCTGCGCACCGGTCCCGGCTACCACTACGTCAACCCCTCGGGCCGCCACACCAAGGGGTTCATCCGCACCGGGAACGTCCTCCTGCACTCGGCCGAGGTTTCCTTCATCGCCCTGGGGCTGCTCAAATGGTGGCCCTCCGGACTGCGCCGCATCTTCGTCGACACGGCCAGCATCAGCAGCGTCGGCTACGCCCTGACCGCGCTGCGCCGCACCTTCGAACCGGAGCTGAACCCCCCGACCATCGACAGCTTCTCCTCTTACGGGGGGATGCAGGAGTTCGGATTCTTCACCGCGGAACCGGCCCTTTGCCTGATCTCGGCCAGCACGTCCGGAGGGCTGGAACGGCAGATCACCCGGAAGGGGTACCTCTCCCCGGAGCGGGTGGCGACCCTCTTCTACTGCGGTCCGGATCCGGGCCCGCAAGCCCAGGTCCTCTGCGATCTCACCCTGCGTGACGATCAGCTCGGAGAGGACATCCCCGAGAGCTACGACAGCGCCGAGGAATGCTCGATGTGCCGCCGCGGCTCCGCCGCCATCCACATCAGCGGCGACCAGTTCCTGCCGGCCGACCCCGACGTCGGAGATCTGGTCCTCGCCGCCGAGCACGCCCCCGGCTGGCTACCGGGATTCCTGAAAACCGTGGTGGGAGAGGGCATCGTCCGCTGTCACGGCACGATGGCCGGGGAGTCCGGGCGAACCCGGGAGGTCTACATGCACCTCAACGAGGCGGTCGAGGGCGACGGCCGCTTCTCCCGCGCGTCGAAGCGTCGCCTGAAGACCCTGGTGCCCGCCTCCCTCGCCAAGATCGTCTACGTCGAGCACCCTTCTTCGAAGGCGCTGGCCGAAGCCATCGCCGCCTACTTCGAGCAGGTCAGCGGCAAGCCCCTCGGCGCCGATGCGGTCCTCGGCGCGAACCAGGTCCTCGGACGGCAGGTCGACCTGAAGAACCTGGAGGGACCGGTGATGGTGGTCGCCGGGGCGACTTCCTCCGGGCGGACCCTGCTCGGAATCAGCCAGTTCCTGCGCAACGTCTCGGAGATCGACTCGATCGTCTACCTGGTGGGCATCGCTCGGCCCGACTCCAAGGACGACTGGGACCGCCTCCACTCGAACCTCACCTACGGCGAGCGGCCCGGCGCCCACCCCTTCGAGGCGGTGGCCCGGATCTACCTCCCCACCGAGCAGAAGGTGGAGCAATCGCCGTGGGCGGCCGAGTGGCGCTTCCTGCTGGAGGTGCGCGAGCTGCTCGAGTCCGCGCCGGACGGGGAGACCGACACCGAGGCGATCGCGGCGATCGACGCGAGGCGCGACCTGATCGCCTCCGCCGCAACCGTGCAGGGAAGCGGGCTGACCGACGACGTCTTCCTGCCGCGCGTGCAGGACGGGGTCCTCTCCTTCTCCGAGCCGGCTCGCCTCAAGCTCCGACCGGGCTTCGTCTTCTGGCGAGGCCTCGGCGAAGCGATCGAAAGGGCCGGAAGCCAGGCGGACGTCTACGTCACGGTCCTCGCCATCCTCCACCGCCTGCGCTCGGCCGAGCCCGAAGAAAGCGCCCTCGTGCAGCATGCCCACAACCGCACCGTGCTTTCCCCGGCCAACTTCGGCCGCTTCAACGACGGCGTCATCCAGGCGGCGTTGCTGCGGGCGGCGCGTCCCGGCGAGCTCGACTTCACCCATGACCCCGGCCTCAGCGCGGAAATGCGCTACATGCTCCGCCGGTTCATCGAGCACATGAACGACGACGAGGGCGAGGCGGCGCCGGAGTTCCTGCTCGCCTTCGCCCGAGGGCAGCTGACCCTGACCAAGCCCGACGAGGAAGACGTGTGCACGTTCCTCGAAGACCGGCAGGACCTCCCTCCCTTCATGCGCGCCCTGCGGGCATGGGTCGGCTCCCGGGCGCCCGCAGGCGACGAAGCGACCGGCGCCGAGGGGTCGGCGGAGTCGGACTCCTCCTCCGCCGATGCGCCCGTACCCGCTCGCTGAGCCCCGAGCTGCTGCCGACGCCTTAAGTTCTCCGGATGCTCCCCGTCTTCGATGGCCATAACGACGCCCTCACCAGAGAGGGCGACCCGGACCTCTCGCAGCGGCTCGCCGACGGTCACCTCGACCTGCCGCGGATGCGCGAGGGAGGGATGCGGGGCGGGATCTTCGCCGTCTTCACGCCATCGCCCGAAGAAAGGTCCGGCCAGCTGAAGTTCGCCGGCGGCGTCCACGCGGCGCCGCTGGCGCCGCCGGTGAGCCACGAGGCAGCCGCGGCGCACGCGAGCGCCGCCGCCGGGAGGCTGCTGGCGCTGGAGCGGGAGGGCGAGCTGGTCGTCGCCCGCGCGATCGGCGACGTCGACGCCGCCCGCGAGGGCTCCGCCCCGCCCGCCGCCGTCCTCCACCTCGAGGGGGCGGAGGCGATCGACCCCGCCCTCGAGGCGCTCGGCGAGTGGCACGCGAAGGGGCTGCGCTCGCTGGGACCGGTCTGGAGCCGGGCGAACGCGTTCGCGACCGGCGTCCAGTTCGCCTTCCCCTCCCCTCCCGACATCGGCCCCGGCCTGACCGAGCGCGGCGAGGCGCTGGTCACCGCCTGCAGCGAGCTCGGGATCCTCGTCGACCTCAGCCACATGAACGAGGCCGGCTTCTGGGACGTCGCCCGGATGGAGCTCGGGCCGCTGGTCGCGAGCCATTCCGGCGCCCACGCCCTCTGCGCCGCCTCGCGGAACCTCACCGACGCCCAGCTCGACGCGATCGGGGAGAGCGGCGGCCTGGTCGGGATCGTCTTCGCAACCGTGTTCCTGCGACCGGACTTCGCCGACGACCCCGACACGCCGATCGCCCTGATCGCCGAACACGCCCGCTACGTGGCGGACCGGATCGGCGCCCGGCACGTCGCCCTCGGCTCCGACTTCGACGGCGCCACGGTCCCGGCCGGGCTCGGCGGCGTCGCCGGCCTGCCGAAGCTAATCGAGGCCCTGCGAAAGGTGGGCTTCGACGACGAGGAGCTCGCCGCCGTCTGCTGGCACAACTGGCGCCGGGTGCTCGCGGCCTGGTGGCGATAGCAGGCGCGCCTCGCGCCCCGACCTAAGTGGCGGGCGCGAGAGATCCGATTCCCCAAGCGGATCCACACATATAGAGCGCGCCTCTCCTCCCCATGGTGTTCCCCCAGAAGCGCCGGCTTTCGCCTTGCTTCCCCTTCACCGGAGAGACTGCCGCAGGCTAATCGATTGCGTCAATTGAATCAATCGTCAAAATTGATTAGGTCAGCGCCGGTTGTGCGCTGGGCAGCGAGCTGAGCACGCGATCGGCGACTGACTCTCCCGACAAGCCAACCTCGGCACGCAGCAGCGCCGGCTTGCCGTGGGTGACGTAGGAGTCGGGCAGGCCGATGCGGAGCACCCGCGCCCGCTCCCCGGGCGCCTCGGCGAAGGCGTCCTCGAGGTGCTCGAGCACGGCCGAGCCGAAGCCGCCGGGCAGCACGTTCTCCTCGATCGTCACCACCAGCTCGTGCTCGCGCGCCAGGCGCTCGGCCAGATCGGCGTCGATCGGCTTGGCGAAGCGACCGTCGGCGAGGGTCGGCTTCAGCCCGTGCTTCTCGAGGATCTCGGCGGCTTCGCGGGCGACGGTGACGCCGTAGCCGTAGCCGAGCAGCGCCACCCGCTCGCCCTCGGCGAGCACCTCGCCGCTGCCGATCGGGATCGTCTTCGGCTTCGCCGGCAGCCTCGCCCCCTCGGCCGCCCCGCGCGGGTAGCGCAGCGCCGCCGGGCCGTCGTGGGCGATCGCCGTGTGCAGCATGTGGACCAGCATCGCCTCGTCGCGCGGCGCCATCACCACCACGTTCGGGATCGGGCGGAAGTAGGAGACGTCGAAGGCGCCGTGGTGGGTGGGGCCGTCGTCGCCGACCAGGCCGGCGCGGTCCATCGCGAAGGTGACGTCGAGGTTCTGCAGGCAGACGTCGTGGACGATCTGGTCGAAGGCGCGCTGGAGGAAGGTCGAGTAGATCGCGCAGACCGGCTTTGCCCCCTGCAGCGCCAGGCCGCAGGCCAGCAGCACCGCGTTCTGCTCGGCGATGCCGACGTCGTAGTACTGCTCGGGGATCTCGTCGCAGAGCTGCTGCAGGCCGGTCCCCCCCGCCATCGCCGCGGTGATCCCGATCACCCGCTCGTCGGCCCTGGCCTCGGCGACCATCGCTTCGGCGAAGACCTTCGTGTACTGCGGCGGCGAGCCGGCGGCGGGCGGCTTCTCCAGCACCTCGATCCCCTCCGGGGAGTCGGTTTCGGTCACCGGCACCGGCTTCGGGGCGCTCGCCGGCTGGCCGTCGACGATCGACTTCGGCTTCGCCGCGTGCCACTCCTCCATCGACTCCAGCCCGCCTTCTTCGGCCGGCGCGAAGCCCTTGCCCTTGACGGTGTGGATGTGGACGACGACCGGGCGGTCGGCGTCGAAGGCCTCGCGCAGGGCCTCGCGCAGGGCGTGCACGTCGTGGCCGTCGATCACCCCCATGTAGGCGAGGTCGAGCTCCTCGAAGAAGAGCCCGGGCGCCCAGTAGGCCTTCAGCGCCGCCTTGATCTCCGGTCCGAGGCGCTCGATCCGCTCGCCCAGTCCCAGCGGCAGCTTCGTCAGCCTGTCCTCGACCCCCTCGCGGGCGTGCCAGAGGCGCGGGTTGAGGCGGATCCGGTTGAAGTAGCGGGAGAGGGCGCCGACGTTGGGCGAGATCGACATCCCGTTGTCGTTGAGGACGATCACGACCGGCGTCTGCATGCCGCCGGCCGCGTGCAGCGCCTCGTAAGCGACGCCCCCGGTCAGCGCCCCGTCGCCGATCACCGCGGCGACCCTGCCGTTGGGACCGATCCCCTTGCGCATCGCCTCCTTCAGCCCGACCGCGTAGCCGATCGAGGTCGAGGCGTGGCCGGCGCCCATGATGTCGTGCTCGGACTCGAAGATCGAGCAGAACGGGGCGAGCCCGTCGTACTGGCGGATCGTCGGCAGGCGGTCGCGGCGGCCGGTGAGGACCTTGTGCGGGTAGGCCTGGTGGCCGACGTCCCAGAGGACCTTGTCGCGCGGGGAGTCGAGCAGGCTGTGGAGGGCGACGGCGAGCTCGCAGGTGCCGAGGTTGGCGCCGAAGTGGCCGCCGATCTCGCCGATCGTGTCGATGATGTAGGTGCGCATCTCCTGCGCCACCTGCTGCAGCTGCCTGTCGTCGAGGCCGTGCAGGTCCGCGGGGCCGTCGATCCCCGACAGCAGCGGCTCCTTGATCTGGTCTCTCTCGTCTCCGTTGCCCTGGGTGGGGGGCTTTTCGCTCATTCGTTCCTCGTGAAGATGTAGTCGGCCACGCGTTTCAGGTCGTCCGTCCCGCCATCTGCCTCGGCCAGCGCCGCGGTCGCCTTCGCGTGCGACTCGGCGGCCAGCTCGCGGGCCCGCTCCAGCCCGAAGAGGCTGACGTAGGTGGTTTTGCCATGTCTCTCGTCGCTTCCATGTGGCTTGCCGAGCTGCTCGTCTGACTCGGTCACGTCGAGGATGTCGTCGACGATCTGGAACAGCACGCCCAGCTCCTCGGCGAAACGGCGATAGGGCATTGTCTCAGGTTCGGGGGCGCCCTCGAGCAGAAGGACGACGTTGACGCTCGTCGCGATCAGGCGGCCGGTCTTCAGGGCGTGCAGGGCGCGCAGCCCCTCGGCGTCGGCGGTGGCGCCGATCACGTCGACGTACTGGCCGCCGACCATGCCGTCGACCCCGGTCGCGCCGGCCAGCTCGCGCAGCGCCGCCAGCACCCGCGCCGGCTCGCCCGGCTGCTCGCAGAAGAGCCGCATCGCCTCGGCGAAGAGGCCGTCGCCGGCGAGGATCGCCACGTCCTCGCCGAACTTGACGTGGGAGGTCGGCAGGCCACGGCGCAGATCGTCGTCGTCCATCGCCGGCAGGTCGTCGTGGATCAGCGAGTAGGTGTGGATCAGCTCGATCGCGCAGGCGACCGGGAGGAAGCGCTCGGGCTCGGCGCCGAGGGCGCGGGCGGTGGCGAGGGCGAGCACGGGCCGCACCCGCTTGCCGCCGGCCAGCAGCGAGTACCGCATCGCCTCCTCGAGCCCGGCGGTCGGGGCGGTGGCGGAGAAGCTCAGTTGTGCGAGGGCGTCGTCGACGAGGCCGCGCAGGTCGTCCGGGTAGCTCAAGGCCTACTCGGCGCTCGCCTGCTGGCGCGCCTCGCGATTGGCCTCCTCGACCGCCTCGGCGGCGAGATCGGCGGCCTCGGACGCGAGCTGCGCTGCGACCTCGTCGCCGACCTCCTCGCTCTGCAGCTGCGCGGTGATCTCCCGCAGGCGCTCCGAGATCTCCCGCAGGCGAACGCTCACTTGGCCGGCTCCCGCTCGCGCACCACCGCGCCGAGAATCCCGTTGACGAACCTCGGCGCCTCGGCGCCGCAGTACTCCTTGGCCAACTCGACCGCCTCGTCGATCGCGACCTCGGGTGGGGTGTCCGTGAATTCCATCTCGTAGAGGGCGACGCGCATCACGTTCATGTCCAGCGGCGCGATCCGGTCGACGGTCCAGCCTTTCGCATGGGCGGCGATGATCTCGTCGAGCTCTTCACGATGGTGGTCGACCCCCTCGGCCAGCTCCCGCGTCAGCGGCCGTGCCTCGCCCAGCAGCTCCTCGAGCGGATGACCGGTGACGTCACATTGGTAGTTGGCGAAGACGGCGTCGCGCCGCTGGTCGGATCTGCGCATGGGGACATTCTGTCAGCGCCCGCCCGTGGGGCCTCAGGCGCGGGAGATGTACTCGCCGCTGCGGGTGTCGACGCGGATGGTCTCGCCCTCCTCGATGAAGAGCGGCACCTGGACGATCACGCCCGACTCCAGCGTCGCCGGCTTGTTGCCGCCGCCGGAGGCGGTGTCGCCTTTGAGGCCGGGGTCGGTCTGGGTGATTTTCATCTCGATCGCGCTCGGCACCTGCACGTCGCTCGGCCGCTCGTCGACGAAGAGCACGTCGACCTCGGCGTTCGGCAGCACCCACTGCATCGAGTCCCCCAGCGACTCCTTCGGGATTTCGATCTGGTCGTAGTCCTGCGAGTCCATGAAGACCGCCGCCTCGCCCGAGTCGTAGAGGTACTGCATCTTTTTCGATTCGGTCCGGACCGGGCGGAACTTCTCCCCCGCCCTGAAGGTCTTGTCGATCACCGAGCCGTCCTCGATCCGCCGCAGTTTCGTCCGCACGAAGGCGCCGCCCTTGCCCGGCTTGACGTGCTGGAACTCGAGGATCTTCCAGATCTTCCCGTCGATCTCGATGTGGGTGCCGTTCTTGAATTGGTTGGTGCTGATCATGAGGGCGGCTAATCATGCCAAGAAGGTTCGAAGCCGGGCGCGTCCTCCCGTGACCTTCACTGCTCAGTAAACACTCTGTTATTCAGGCTTCGCTATATACCAATGGAACTACTAACCATTGGGATGAGGAGAGGCCACCAGATGAACGCTGAAAAGAGCACGGGTCGGTTGGTTCCTTTGGCGGCTGACCGGCAGGCGGAGCTTGCCGAGTACCTGCCAGACGGGGCAGAAATATTGGGCGGCTTCACCCTCTCCCAGGGAGAGGGCTCCGAAACCCCCGAGGCCGATGCACCCGAATCCAAATGCGTCAGCATCGTTTACAAGTCGGAGCACGAGGTCCACATCGCGGAAGTCTGCGGAGGCGGGACCGAATTCGAGGTCGTCAGCGACGTCGTGATCGGCTCGGTCTGAGAGCCGCGAGCGGCCGCGACTAGGTCGAGGCCGCCAGCCGCCGCACCGCTTCCTCGGGATCGCGGAAGACCTCGCCGCGGGTGAACTTGCCGTCGACGAGCTCCCAGATCCAGGCGACCGGCATGTCGCGGATGCCGAGCTGGCGGCTGCGGGCGTAGACCCTGCCCCGCACCAGCAGCGAGCGGCCGCGGCTCTCGACCACCTTCGGCATGATCAGCAGCTCGTCCCAGGCGCGGTCGACGTCGAGCAGGTATTCGTGCAGGCCCGCCGGCCCGTTGTAGGGGGCGTCGCGGCCGATCTGCTCCGCCGTCCCGATCGGGAAGAACTCCATTCCTTCGTCGCAGACCGCGACGATCTCCTCGGGATCGCGGCGGTTGAAGGCGGAGTAGAGGCGCTCGACCATCTCCTGCTCTCCCTCCGGGGCCGGCTCGACGTCGGCGCTGGCGGGGGCGATGGCGATGATCGCGGCGTCGTCCTCGAGCACCCCCCCGGTGAACTCGTGCAGGGCGCCCTCGATCCGCTGGGCCACCAGCGCCGGGCTCGCGACCCCGGCCAGCTGCGCGCGCAGGCGCTCCTCCCCGAAGCGACCCTCCTCCCCGACCGCATCGGTGACCCCGTCGGTGACGACGACCAGCTGCTGGTCGGGGACGACCGTGGTCGCCTCCAGGCCCCAGGCCTCGTCCGAGAAGGCGCCCAGCACCGGCGCCGGCCTGCTCGCCTCGGTCACCGTGGCGCCGTCGACCAGCAGCGGCGGCGGGTGCCCGGCGACAGCCAGCCGCACCGGGTCGCTGGGGTTTTCGGAGACCGCCATCGCGGCGACGCTGCAGAGGGCGGTGCCGCTGCGGGCGAGCAGCTCGCGGTTGAGGGTGCGCAGGGCGATCACCGGGTCGCCGGTGAGGGCGGCCGCGGTCCGCAGCGTGTAGCGGGCGTGGGCGGTGACGGCGGCGGCCTGGGCGCCGCGCCCGGTGACGTCGCCGATCACGACCATCCAGCCGCCGGCGATGCGGAAGGCGTCGTAGAAGTCGCCGCCGATCTCGTTCTCGGCCCCGGCCGGCCGGTAGGTGGCCGCGACCGACCAGCCCGGGATGTGCGGCAGGGGCGGCGGCAGCAGGCCGCGCTGGAGCGTCTCGGCGATCTCCGCCCGTTCCCGCTCGCTGCGCTCCAGGTTCGAGAACAGCCCGGCGTTGTCGAGGGCGAGGGCGACGCGGCCGGCGAGGATGGTCACGAAGTGGATGTCGGAGTCGCGGAAGCGGCGCCCGGAGGGACCGACGCTGATCGTCATCATCCCGGTCGGCCGACCGCGGGCGCGCAGCTCGACGGTCACCCCCGAACGGACGCCGAGGCTGCGGAGGAAGGCGAGGTCCTCCTCGTCCTCGGCGAACTCGCGCAGGTCCTCCTCGCTTCTGAGCTCGAAGCGATGCGGCCCCTGCCGCTCGCGGCTGGCTGCGGTTGCGATCTGCGCCTGCATTCGCGGGCCGCGCTCCTGCAGCCGCGCCGTCACCTCGGCGGCGTTTGGGCCGTCGACCTGGAGCGCGGCGCGGCGGACGCGGTCGCCCTCGATCACGTCGATCGCGCAGATGTCGCCCAGCTCGGGAACGATGATCCGCGCGATCGCTTCCAGCGTCTGGTCCAGCGAGCTGCCTTCGTCGGCGACCTGGGAGATGTCGTCGAGCATCCGGAAGCGGCGGTTGACCTGCCGCACCCTGGCCGTCGAGATGACGGCGATGACGGCGGCCACCACGAGGGCGAAGGCGACGACCAGGTCGGCGTAGAGGGGCATCAGCCCGGGTTTGCGTCCTGGCGCTGGTCGCCGCCGGTGCTGGTGGTGAGGCTGGAGGCGGCCCCGCCGGTGAGGACCCGGCGGGTCAGGGACGGCAGGAGGATGCGGAGGACCGCGGCGAGGGCGTAGGGGCGCGGCACGTAGCGCTCGGCCCTGCCGCCGGGACCGCACTGGTGGATCGCCTCGGCGACCTTCTCGGGCTTGGAGACGATCCAGCGGGTGAGGGCTTTCTCGCGCAGCTCGGTGGCGGGGAAGCCCTCGGTGCGGACGAACCCCGGCAGCACCAGCCCGACGTGCACCCCCTCGGGCCTCTCCTCCGCATACAGCGAGTCGCTCCACCCGATCAGGGCGAACTTGCTGGCGCTGTAGGCGCCGGTGCGGGCGCGGGAGACCCGGCCGGCGGTGCTTGCGACGTTGACGATCGCGCTCGGCGCCGAGGAGCGGAGCAGCGGCAGCAGCGCCTCGGTGAGGCGGACGACGGCGTCGAAGTTGAGCTCCATATGGCGGCGGACGTTGGCCGAGCCGCCCGCGGCGAAGCTGGCGCGCCAGGCGGCGCCGGCGTTGTTGACGAGCAGGTGGAGGGCGCCGTCGTGCTCGGCCTCGAGGTGGGCGCGGATCAGCTCCGGGGCGTCCCCGTCGGTGAGGTCGACGGCGACGTGGGTGGCCCGACAGGGCAGCGACTCGGCCAGCTCCCGCAACAGCTCCTCGCGGCGGGCGACGAGGACCAGCTCCGCGTCCGGATCGCGGGCGAGCCGTACCGCCGTCGCCTTCCCGATCCCCGTCGACGCTCCCGTCACCAACGCGACCCTTTTCCCACTCTCCATCCCGGCCACGCTAACCGATCCGGGTGCAAGGATGGGCAGCTTGGAGGGCTCCACCGAACCGCACCATCGCTTCAGCGCCACGCGCCGCGAGGGCGAGCGGGTGACGCCGCTGGAGCTCTTCTTCGACCTCGTCTTCGTCCTCGCGATCACCCAGTGCACGGCGCTGATGTCGCACGACCAGAGCTGGTCGGGGCTGGCGCAGGGACTGCTGATCCTCGGCGTCCTCTGGTGGGCCTGGGTCGGCTACGCCTGGCTGACCAGCGTGATCGACCCCGAGGAGGGGGCGGTCCGGCTCGTCATCTTCGCCGCGATGGCGGCGATGCTGATCGTCTCGCTATCGGTCCAGGAGGCGTTCGGCAACCTCGCCCTCACCTTCGCGCTCGGGATCGGCGTCTACCGCGCCGCCCACATCGTCCTCTTCATGCTCGCCGGCGCCGACGACCAGGACCTGCGCCGCTCGGTAATCGGCCTCGCCGTCAGCACCGCGATCGCGGTCGGGATCCTCGCCCTCGCCTCGCTCTTCGACGGCTTCGCCCAGGGGGCGCTGTGGGCGCTGGCGATCTTCCTCGACATGGCGGGCCCCTACTTCTTCGGCTCGGAGGGCTGGAAGCTCGTTCCCGGCCACTTCGCCGAGCGCCACGGCCTGATCCTGATCATCGCCCTCGGCGAGTCGATCGTCGCGATCGGGGTCGGCGCCTCCGGCGCCCTCGACCTCGGGATCGGCGCCGCCGCCGTGCTCGGCATCTTCCTCGCGGCGGCGCTCTGGTGGACCTACTTCGACGTCGTCGCCCTGATCTCGGCCCGGCGCCTGGGCGAAGCCGAGGTCGGCCGCGTGCAGAACGAGCTCGCCCGCGACTCCTACTCCTACATCCACCTCCTGATGATCGCCGGGATCGTGCTGATGGCGCTGGGGATGAAGGTGACGATCGGCCACTACGACGAACACCTCCACGACGTCCCCGCCTTCGCCCTGCTCGGCGGCCTCGCGCTCTACCTGGTCGGCCTGGTCGCCTTCCGCTACCGCCACGTCCGCACGCTCAACCGCCGGCGGCTGGGGCTGGCGCTCGTCCTCCTCTTCCTGGTCCCGGTCGCGACCGCGATCCCGGCCCTGCTGACGGTGGCGATCGCGGTCGTCCTGATCTGGGCGCTGATCGCCTTCGAGCACCAGGGGTACGGACCGCGGCGCGCCGAGCTCAGGCACGAAGCAAGCGCGGCGCACTCTTAGGCATACTCCCCCAACCTTTTGACCACTCCAGACCTTCTCGACAAACTCCTTCGCGCAAACGCGCCCTCCGGATACGAGGGTCCAGCCGCCGAGGTCTGGCGCGAGGCCGCCTCCTTCGCCGAGCTCAGCTTCGACGGGATCGGCTCCTCGATCGCCCGCGTCGGCGAGGCCTCGCCGCTGCTCGCCGTCGTCGGCCACATCGACGAGATCGGGCTGATCGTCACCCACGTCGACGAGAAGGGCTTTCTCTGGTTCGCTCCGGTCGGCGGCTGGGACCCACAGATCCTGGTTGGCCAGCGAGTCGAGATCCGCGGCAGGAACGAGGCCGTCCCCGGCGTCGCCGGCCGCAAGCCGATCCACCTGCTCGAGGCCGACCAGCGCAAAAAGGTGGTCGAGCTGAAGGGCATGCACATCGACATCGGCGCCGCCGACCGCGAGGAGGCCGAAGAGCTGGTCCGCGTCGGCGACCCCGTCGTGATCGCGGCCGAGCCCCAGCCCGTAGCCGGCGAGCGCCTCGTATCCAAGTCGATGGACAACCGCCTCGGGGCGTACGTGGCATTGGAGAGCTTGCGTCGCTGCGCCGAGGGCGACGGGCCTGGTGGGTCCTTCGCGGCGATCGCCTCCGTGCAGGAGGAGATCGGCCTCTTCGGCGCCCGCACCGCCGCCTTCGAGGTCCGCCCCGACATCGCGATCGCGGTCGACGTAACCCATGCCACCGACGCCCCCGGGGTCGACGAGAAAGAGGAGGGCAGCCACCCCTTCGGCTCCGGCCCGGCGATCGGGCGCGGCTCCACCCTCTCCCCCAAGGTCTTCGAGCTGCTGGTCGAGACCGCCGAGGCGGAGGGCATCGAGTACACGATCAGCGCCAGCGGCCGTGGCACCAGCACCGACGCCGACGTCCTCCAGATCTCCCGCTCGGGAATCCCCACCGGCGTCGTCTCGATCCCCCTCCGCTACATGCACTCGCCGGTCGAGATGGTCGACCTGCGCGATGTCGAGGCGACGGTTCAGCTGCTCGCCGCCTTCGGCTCCCGCCTCAGCGGCGAGTGGGACCTCAGCCGCTGACGAGCACCCTGCCGGGCTCGCAGGCGTCCACGTAGACGACGTTCCGCCCGCCGGCCTTGGCTGCGTAGAGAGCCGCGTCCGCCCGCGCGAGCAGGTCGTCGCAATCGACCGGCCCCGGCTCGGCGACGGCGACGCCGATGCTGAGCGAGACCTCGACCCCGACCGGGCGCCGCTCGCACACCTCCTGGCGGAGGCGCTCGGCGATCTCCACGGCACCGCCGTGACCGGTGCCGGGCAGCATCACCAGGATCTCCTCGCCGCCGACCCGGTAGATCGAGTCGCCGGCCCGCAGCGCCGCCCGCATCGTGTAGGCAACGTCCTGGAGGACGGCGTCGCCGGCGGCATGCCCGAAGCGGTCGTTGACCCGCTTGAAGTGGTCGAGGTCGCAGAGCAGGAAGGCGTGGGAGAGGCCCTCGGCGGGGCTGCACGGCTGCCCGTCGAGCTCCCCCAGCCGCTGCTCGAGGGCGTTGCGGTTGAAGAGCCCGGTGAGGGGATCGAGGGTCGAGCGGCGGCGATGGGTCCGGTCGGACTCGACCAGAGCGCCGGAGAGGATCACGGTGCTGACGATCAGGGCGGCGATGGCGATCAGGTGCTGCCGCTGCTCCCACGCCGCCTGCGGGTCGGGGAGCACCGCCGCAGCGACGAACATCGCCAGCACGAAGGCGGTGCCGACGACCATCCCCCGCACGTCGAAGCGAAAGCCGAGGGTGACGGCCGGGAGAGCGAACCAGACGAGGACGGGGCTGTCGACCCCGTCGGTGACGAGGACCGCGGCGGCGAGCAGGACCGGCAGCGCCGCCCAGGCGCCGGCCACCCAGAGCGCGGGCTGGGCGCTGTTGCGCATGAAGCGATCGGCGATCGCGAAGCCGGCAAGACCGGCCGCGAGAAGCGCGATCCACCAGTAGCCGTAGCCGATGCCGCCGCCGGCGACCAAGGCCAGGGCGAGAATGCCGAAGCAGGCGAGGCGGTAGCGCCCCACGCGCTCCTCCATGTCGAGCAGGCGCTCGCGGCGCGCTTCCTCGTGGATCGAGACCAGGGTGTCTCGGCTCTTGCCCATGCGGCGACATCGACCAACCGGAAATCGGGCTTGAATTTGAATGGTTAGTGACGCCTATGCAATGGGCGGGGCGGGGCGCGCTCAGTCGACCAGCTGCAGCTCTTTCGGCAGCGTGCTGAGGTTGCGCAACCCCTCCTCCCCGACGACGACGAGGTCCTCGATCCGCACCCCGAGCTCCCCGGGCAGGTAGATGCCCGGCTCGACCGTGACCACTTCGCCGGCGGCGAGGACGTCGTCGGAGCGGAGCGAGAGCCGCGGCGCCTCGTGCACCTCGAGGCCGACGCCGTGGCCGAGCCCGTGGCCGAAGCGCTCGCCGTGGCCGGCGGCCTCGATCACCTTGCGGGCGACGCCGTCGACGTCTTCCCCCCTGACGCCCGCCCGGATCGCCTCCAATGCCGCCCCCTGCGCCTCGCGGACGACCTCGTAGACGGTCCCCGCCCCCTCCCCCGGCTCGCCGGTGGCGAAGGTGCGGGTGCCGTCGGAGCAGTAGCCGTCGAGCTGGGCGCCCATGTCGAAGACGACCAGCTCGCCGCGGCCGATCTCGCGCTCGCCCGGCTCGGCGTGCGGCAGCGCCCCGTTCGGGCCGGCGGCGACGATCGCCGGGAACGAGGGGTCGCCGCCGAGCTCGCGGATCCGCGCCTCGGCGGCGCGGGCGACCTCGCGCTCGCTGCGCCCGGCCAGGCCGCGCTCGAGCGACCACCGCCAAACCTCGTCGGCGAGCTTCGAGGCCTCGGCGATCTTCGCCAGCTCCTCGCCGTCCTTGACCCGCCGCAGCTGCTCGACCCTGCCGCCGGCGGCGACCATCTCGGTTCCCGCCGCGAGTTTCTCCTTCAGTTTCTCCAGCAGCCGCACGGACATGTGGTCGTCCTCGAAGCCGACCCGCCCCTGCAGCCGCTCGGCTATTCCCTTCAGCCAGTCGCTCGTGACCGTCACCGTCTCCCAGCCCTCGACCTCGACGGCGGCGCGCTCGGTGTAGCGGAAGTCGGTGAGGAAGAGGCGCAGCCCGGGGCCGCAGACGCAGGCGCCGTTGGTGCCGGTGAAGCCGGTCAGGTAGCGGACGTTGACGAGGTCGGTGACCAGCATCCGGTCGAGCTCGCGCTCGGCCAGCAGCTGCTCGAGGCGGTCGCCGCGACCGCGCATCAGGAGCCGGCGCCCAGCTCGCGGGCCAGCAGCCCCAGCGCCTCGCGATAGCCGTCCGGGCCCTTGCCCGCGACCTTGGCGAGGACGAGGCCGTCGAAGACCGAGAGCCTGCGCCAGTCGTCGCGCGCCTCGACGTCGGAGAGGTGGACCTCGACCGCGGGCAGCCCCGTCAGCTCCAGCGCGTCGGCGATCGCGCGGCTGTAGTGGGTCCAGGCGCCGGCGTTGACGATCGCCGAGTCGGCGAGGTCGGCGGAGCGGTGCAGGTATTCGCAGAACTCGCCCTCGGCGTTGGTCTGGAAGAAGATCGGTTCCAGCTCCAGCTCGTGCGCCCAATCGGAGATCTTCGCCTCCAGCTGGGACAGAGACAGGCCGCCGTAGATCTCCGCCGGGCGCCGCTCCAGCACGTCGAAGTTGACCCCGTGCAGGACGGCGACGCGGTTGCGGACGGTGGTCATGGATAGAGCTCCTTCACGGCTGCTGCGACCTTAGCCGGATCGACGACCTGCCCGGTCCGGGGCTTGCCCAGCTCGGAGAGGAGGACGAAGCCGACCCCGGCGGCGGTGCGCTTCTTGTCGCGGTCGAGGACCGCGAGGACATCTTCGACGCCGATCTTCGGATCGAGTCGGACCGGAAGGTCGTGGCGGGCGAGGATCGCCTCGACTTCGTCGCGCAGCGCATCCGCGTCGGAGAGTCGCAGCGCCGCCAGCAGACCCAGCCCGATTGCCTCGCCGTGCAGGTAGGAGAAATCGGAGACGCCCTCGATCGCGTGTCCCGCGGTGTGACCGAGGTTGAGTACGTGACGCAGCCCAGCATCGCGCTCGTCAGCGGCAACGACGGCACACTTGTACCGGGCGCAGGAGAAGACGATGTCATCGAGACCTTCCGGATCGATGCGCTCCATCCGCCGAACCCGCTCCCACAGCGCGCCCCCGGCAAGCAACCCGGTCTTGATCACCTCAACGAACCCCGCTGCCAACTCCCTGCGCGGCAGCGACTCGAGCGTCGAGGTGTCGGCCAACACCATCGTCGGCTGGTGGTACGCACCCGCATAGTTCTTGAGCTGGTCAACGTCGACGCCGGTCTTGCCCCCATAGGCGGAGTCGACCTGGGCGACCACGGTCGTCGGCACCTGAACCACCGGCACCCCCCGCTGGTAGACGTGGGCGCAAAAGCCTCCTAGGTCACCCACTACCCCGCCCCCTACCGCAACCACGTGGTCTTCCCGGGTCATCCCGAGCGCAGCCATTTCGAAGATCGCCTCCTCCACCTTCTCCAGCGACTTCGACTTCTCCCCCGGCTCGATCGCGAAGACCTTCTCCGGCGGCCCGAGACGTCTCGCGTACTCCTCGACGTTCTCGTCAGTGATGCAGAAGCCCCGGCCTTCGAGCGGCCACCAATCCGTCCCAAGCAGCCCCCGGCCCACGAACACCGGGTAGTCCCCCGAGGCGCTCGAGGCCCACAGCAGCCGCGTCCCCGCCGGCATCTCCGCCAGCGCCTGAATCGCCGGCAGCGCCCGCTCGACCACGCCTTCGTCGGCCGCCGGCACCACCGCGTCGGCCAGTTCCTCGTACAGCGGCAGCCGCTCGGCCAGCAGCCGCTCGACGTCGGCTTCGCTGGTCGCCAGCGGCCGCTCGGTGCCCTCGATCCGCCGCCAGGCCTCGGCCGCGTCGATCTCCAGCAGGACGACGACGTGGCGGTCGAGCGCCTCGCGGATCCGCTCGGAGAGGACGCTGCCGCCGCCGAGCGCGATCGCGCCGCCCTCGGCCCGCTCCAGCAGCGAGCCGACGACCTCCGCCTCCTTCGCCCGGAACGCCTCCTCCCCGTCCTCCTCGAACGCCTGGCGGATCGGCTTGCCGAGCTCGCGCTCCATCAGCTCGTCGATCTCGATCGTCTCCAGGCCGGCCTCGCGCGCAGCCGCGAGCGCGGTGCTCTTGCCGGCCCCCATGAAGCCGATGAAGACGATCGCCGGCTTGCTCATCGGCTCAGCCCCGGAAGTCGATGCGCCGCCTGTACGCGGCGATGGCCTCGAGCACGTCGTCGATGTGGTCGCCGCCGAACTTCTCGCGGTAGGCGCGGGCGAGGGTCAGCGCGACCATCGCCTCGGCGACCACCGCGGCGGCGGGGACGACGGTCGAGTCGGTGCGCTC